>RCMY010000024.1_pt1 | contig 129654 bp, 107 predicted proteins | sample 2041341 | NCBI WGS metagenome assembly RCMY01 (sample SAMN09708234, study PRJNA481090) | Marine sediment metagenome, whole genome shotgun sequencing project. | reverse complement strand
ATAGACCAAGGCGTTTTTCATAATGATGTCATTGCTGTGGGCAACAAAAATGTGCTGTTTTATCATCAACAAGCGTTTTTAAATACACAGCAAGTACAGCAACAAATTGCGCAAGCATTTGAAACTAAACCGTTCTTTTTTATAGAAGTACCTGACGCACAAGTGAGCCTACAAGATGCCGTTAAAAGCTATTTGTTTAATACTCAACTGATTAATTTACCAAGTGGCGACATGATAATAATTGCGCCAAAAGAGTGTGAATATAACCCTGCAGTTTTTGCTTATTTACAAGAAATAACAAGCGCTAACAACCCCATTAGTAATGTGCACTATTTTGACGTAAAACAAAGCATGCAAAACGGCGGTGGGCCAGCCTGTTTAAGACTCAGAGTAGTATTAACACAAGCCCAGCAGCAAGCGGTTAATCCTAACGCAATCATGACCGATGCATTATTTACCAAATTAACGACTTGGATTGAAACGCATTATAGAGACCGCATACAAACTCAAGATTTGAGCGATCCCCAACTGCTCATTGAATCAAGGACCGCATTAGATGAACTTACTCAAATAATGCATTTAGGTTCGGTTTATCCATTTCAACAAAAGTAGTACTCACAATAAAAAAAGCCCACGTATAATATTTTGTGGGCTTACTATTTTATAATGGAAATGTTGTTACATTTTTTATTCAGCGTCGTTACAAGAAGCACTTTGACCAAAGGGGCTTGATGGTGGGGGAGACGCTTGGTTGGTTAAGTCTGACGAGGCTACGCCTAATGTATACTCTTGTGATTGCATCGATTCAGAACCCGCAGATTGACCAAACACCTTAATTACCACGGTTGACCAAAACCCAAACTGCTTTGGATATCTTACTTGAATAGTCGCTTGGCCAAAGTCATCTGTGCGCGAAATGTTTTCTCTAAAGCTAACAGTAGATACGTTGCCCGGTGTTAATAAATCGTCGCCGTTACTATTTGCTGATGTTTTTTCACTATCGTCGAGTCGACCATTTTGATTGCTATCTTCGCTATGACAGGTTGTCGTTACTATTGCCGCGTAAATGCTATCATCCTCTACCCAAAACCACTCACCTTTGCGATATGAATCCATTAGCCTAGGCGTTACCGAAGCCGTTAACGATGCATTTGCTACGGGCCTTCCTGAAGCGTCAGTTACAAACACCGCAAACTCTTTCATATAACTAGAATTATCTGGCACCTCAATTGCACTGCCCGTTCCTAAACTAATATCAAAAGCCCTTTCACCCACGCTTAAATCGGTACTGCCAACCTGATTGTCACTTTCTGCGGTAATAGTGACGCCATTGTTACCACTGACCGCGTTAGAAGTATATACAGTAGATGCGATGCCGTTGCTGTCAGTAATAGCGGTATTGGGTGAAATACTTCCACCAGAAGCGTCGGTGGTAAGTCTAAAATTTACCGTTTTACCTTTAATCAAATTACCCGTATCGTCTCGCAATACTGCTGTAATAGAAGCGGTTTGACCTTCTGGCCCCATTAAATCGGGTGTGGCGTCAACAAATACACTAAACACCGTTGATGCTACAAATTCAACTGATGCACGTGCCGTTACTTGATTGCCGTCTTCATCTGTTCCTACCGCTGAGATTGAAGCGGGTCCTGCAAACGCTGAAGTAATGGCCACTGTAGCAATCCCGTTAATATCGGTAGTGACCGTATTTACGTTAGGATTGCCATTTACGCTAATACTGCCGCGAGATGCCGTAACCGTAACGCTTCCGTTAGCAAAAGCAGTATTATTTTTAAACCAACGTAAGTTCAAGTTTTGCGGTTCATTTAACGGCAAACTTTCGGTTGGTAACGAGTTAAAACTGAAATCATCTTGTTGTACCGCCAACGTAAACGTACTACTTGCATTTAGAGCCGAAGCCGTAATGACCGAAGAACCAGCTTGATTAGCCGTAAAATTTACCGTGACTTGTCCGTTTTCACCCGTTACAGGTGCTGTGTTATCAACACTGCCTAATGTGGTTGTTAGGTTAACAACTTTACTAGGAATGCCAATGCCATCTGAGTCTGATAAAACAATCGTAACAGGCGCCGAGTCGTTAATAATTACTGATGAAGCACCGTTAATATTGACGGCAGTGCCTACCACATCAATGACAAGTGTTTGTGAAAGACTTGCCGAGGTTGCCGTAACTGTAATTGAACGATTCTCTTTATTGTTTTGAGTCGATAACACAGCACGAGCAGTGCCATCATCATTAGTTAGTAGGTCCACTTCTGATAATGACGCATCATTATTAACGGAAAAAGATACAGACACGCCAGGTAATAAAATATTTTGTTGATTTTTTACTGCAGCAATAAGTTCAATTTTATCTTCGCCACTTGAAGCTAATTGAACAGCATTAGCATAAAGTGCTAACGAAGCCGGAATAGCTTGTTGCGTGCCCGCGCTTTCAAAGCCAATTACCACTGCGGCTGCATTTTCAATGCTGGCGGTTACGGTGCCACTTCCTGAGCGACTGCCCACCGTCATTTGGATGGACGCAATGCCGTCATCATTAGTAAGTGCTGTGCCGGTATCATTATTAAATATGGCTAAATTTGTTTCACTCAAAACGTAAGATACGACCTCCCCCTTAACTGGGTTACCACTTTCATTTTTAACAACAACGTTGACATATAGTGGCGAACCTTCAGCCAGTTGTGTTTGCACGACACCTTCGGTGTCGACAATTGATACCGCAATAGTAAAAGCGGGTGTGCTTGTGGTGCCGCCTGAACTACCAGAACCGCCTGTCGTTGTTGAATCGACGCGGGACAGCGACTCACCGCCTCCGCCACATGCTGCTAAGATTATTAGCGAGGCAAAAATTGTAAAAAATAACTTAGCGGTTTTCATTATATTACCTATTTTCATGAATGTTGGTCGATGCAGTGCATCTTACTAATGATTGATTGTATAAAAGGTTGTAGATTTTGCGTTATACTTGTTAATCTTAGGTATCTAGACTAATAACCAAAACAATAGGTCTTTTGCATGTCAAACCCCGAAACAAAATCTAATTTAACCTTACATATTCTTATCGGCATGCTTGCCGGAATCCTGATAGGCGCATTAATTCAATTTTCCTTTGATGACACAGGAGATTTTATATTTCCTTTGTTTGGTATAGATTTTTCAATGAAAGGTTTTTTTGTTGATGGTGTTTTTGAGGTTGGCGGGACTATTTTTGTTAAATCATTAAAAATGCTGGTGGTACCCTTAGTCTTTGTTTCATTAGTGTGTGGTGTAAGTAGTTTAGCCGACCCTTCTAAGTTAGGTAGATTAGGCGGAAAGTCACTCGCATTATATATACTGACCACCTGTATTGCAGTGACCTTTGCCCTCTTTGCGGCATTAATAGTTAAGCCCGGCAGTGGATTTGTTATCGAAACAGAAGCCAACTTTGTCGCAAAAGAAGCGCCACCGCTAAGTGAAGTGATAATTAATATGTTCCCTGCTAACCCTGTCGAATCAATGGCAGAAGGCAACATGCTGCAAATAATTGTGTTTTCACTGTTATTTGGTATTGCCATTACTAAAGCGGGTGATCATGGAAAAAGAATTCAAATGGGGTTTGAATCACTTAACGAAGTCATAATGAAAATCGTTATAATTATTATGGATTTAGCACCATATGGGGTGTTCTTCTTAATGGCCAAGTTAGGAGCAACCATTAAATTAAGTGAATTTGGCAGTATTTTGCAGTATTTTTTCTTAGTATTCTTTGTGTTAATTTTACACGCATTAATCACCTATCCTCTTTTGCTATCCGCCTTGGCGCAACTCAATCCTTTAACACTGCTCATGAAAATGAAAGAAACGGCGGTTTTTGCATTTAGCTCGTCTAGTAGCAGTGCAACCTTACCTGTCACCATGTCTACGGCGCGTAATAAATTGGGCGTAAATCGTTCAGTTGCATCTTTTACCATACCGCTTGGCGCAACCATTAACATGGATGGCACCGCAATAATGCAAGGCGTTGCGACAGTCTTTATTGCACAAGTTTACGGTGTTGATCTTACTACCACGCAATTACTAATGGTAGTAATGACCGCTACCCTAGCCTCAATTGGTACAGCAGGTGTTCCAGGCGTGGGCTTAATTATGCTGGCAATGGTGTTACAACAAGTGAACTTACCCGTGGAAGGAATTGCGTTAATTATTGGTATTGACCGTTTACTTGACATGACACGCACAGTGGTCAACGTAACGGGAGATTGTACAGTGGCGGTTATTGTTGCTAAGTCTGAAAATGAGTTAGATGAGTCTGTTTATAACGATAAGTCGCTATAATTAGCAATATGAGAAAAATGAGGAAGTGTCTAGTTACTCTTCAAGCTATGATCATAAAATAAGCTATTATGATCATAGCGATGTTATCTAATGCAAGTTTTCTGCAGGCAATATATTAGCCGCTTGCTTAGCGGGATATAAGGTCGCCAAAATCGATATAATCAAAACAATAGCAATGGTTACTAGCACATCTAAAAGCTCTAATTTGGAGGGTATAGTACCCGTAAAATAGACATCTGATGATAACACGTGTGTTCCCAAAATGTATTCGGCTGCCGCTAAAATCTCTTGCAAATAAAAGGCCAAAAGAACGCCAGTAATTGTGCCTATTAAAGTGCCTTTAATACCATGATATAAACCCTTTAATATAAAAATAAACGCAATATTCGTATTAGTTGCTCCAATTGTTTTTAAAATAGCAATCTCTTTACTTTTTTCTTTCACCGACATCACTAGTGCCGACACGATATTAAAGCAGGCAACGGCAATAACCAGTGCCAAGACAATATAGACCACCGTACGAATTAACTGAATATCTTGGTATAAATGGCCATTTGTTCGTGTCCAGTCAGACATATAGGCTGCTTGCGGAAAATTGTAACCATACTGCCTGACTAATTCATAGGCATCAAATGGGTCAGATAATTTCACTTCAATGTGCGTCACTTGATTGGTAAATCCCAATAATTCCGCCAAATAGGCTTTATTTACCAGTCCTATTTGGTTATCAAGCTCACCGCCTAATGCTAATGTCCCCACTACTTTGACCCATGCTGATTTAGGTGCCTGAAAACTCAAGTCTTCAGTATTTGAGGGTAATAACAATTGTACTTGATCACCAATATTAATATCTTGCTCAAGCGCAATGGTTTTACCGATTAAGATTCCATTTGGCGTGCCATTTAATATTGAGAAAAGCGGGGTTGAATTATTTTGCTTGCTCTGACTGCCCTGTACCGCAAATTTATTTACGAAATATTCTTCGTCGATACCCACTACAGAAACGGCTTTCATCTTTTTACCAGCTTGCAAAAGACCCGTGGCTTTATTTAATAAAAAAACAGCTTGTACGCGTTCATCAGCTTTTAGACTCGCTATAAATTCTGGTGCTGGTTGCAATCCTTTACTATCAATCGCAAAAATTTCGGCATGAGGAACCACTCGTAATAAAGATTGACGCAGTTCGTGCTCAAAACCATTCATAACCGACAGTAGTAAAATAAGAACCGCGCAGCCAAGTGCAATTCCTGCTGTTGAAGCGCCTGATACAAAGCTGATGTAAGAATCTTGACGAGTCGGTTGTCGTAAACGCTTAGCTATTTCAAAAACAAAGTGACTCATGCGCTCGGACTCATGCTTTGATTAGCATATAACGATATATACAACTTAAGCGTGCTCATTGCACAAAGTGTCCGTTAACTAATGTCAGTGTTCTGTGCATTTTATTGGCTAAGGCGTGGTCATGCGTCACAATAATGAAACTCGTCTGATCGGTCTTATTAATATCTTGTATTAACGATAGAATCTCTTCACTTGACTCATTATCTAAATTTCCAGTAGGCTCGTCAGCCATAATAATGCTAGGCCGATTAATCATTGCTCTGGCGATGGCAACGCGCTGACGCTCACCACCCGACATTTGGTGAGGCTTATGATCTAAGCGATGAGATAAGCCTACTCTGGCTAATAAATTGTGCGCTAAGGCATAAGCTTTCTTTTTACTAACACCAGCAATCAATTGCGGCATTGCAACGTTTTCAGTAGCGTTAAATTCAGGCAATAAGTGATGAAATTGATAAACGAAGCCCAACTCTTGGTTTCTAAATTTTGCTTGCTGTGAGCTTGAGTAACTTAATAAGTTCTCACCATTAAATATAACCTCACCCGAAGTGGGCTTATCTAAGGTACCTAAAATGTGCAAAAGCGTACTTTTACCCGAGCCTGAAGCACCCAAAATAGCAAGCATTTCACCTGCAAAAACCTGCACATCAACACCATTTAATATGTCAACCTGCTGCTGCGCATCGAGAAAAGATTTTGTGATATTTTTGCCAATTAGTAGAGGCGATTCCATAAGCTTCATTTAATAAATGATAATACAATAATTGTACCTGCTAAATGCATCTAGCCCAAGCATAATTGAGGTATTCACTCGAAGTAAAAAGGGATTAGTGGACTGAAATTATAATGTTTTTTATATCAAAGAAATGGCGGAGTGGACGGGACTCGAACCCGCGACCCCCGGCGTGACAGGCCGGTATTCTAACCAACTGAACTACCACTCCACATGGTATTTCGATCATGCACAAGTCGTTGGAAATAACTTGGCATGTAACACGTTTTGGTGAATGCATTGTTGGCGGAGTGGACGGGACTCGAACCCGCGACCCCCGGCGTGACAGGCCGGTATTCTAACCAACTGAACTACCACTCCACATGTATTTTCATACCATGAAATGCATTCACTTTTTTGAAGTTGGCGGAGTGGACGGGACTCGAACCCGCGACCCCCGGCGTGACAGGCCGGTATTCTAACCAACTGAACTACCACTCCGCATATTCTTCAAAACTTTTCGCGTTTACAACAACGAGTCAAAAAAGGTTTTTAATCAACAAGCCTTAGTTTATTTTGCTTTACGCAACACTAAGCCCCTCTTTCATTGCGGCGCAGATAATACGGTGACTACATTGTGTAGTCAACTGCTTTTTACAAACAAAATTACTCGTTGTTTACTTTTCATGCAAATTAGTCGTAAAAAGTACATATTAGCGTCAACATAGTGAATATTATTCAATACCTCAATCATAAAACAGCGCTAAGCACCTGTTTCCGAGATCGCGCTTTTTTTCTTTCTAATTTTTTGCCACATACGCAATAACAGGTAACGTTGTGGATTATTGCGCCTATCAGCTAATAAAAATATAACTAAACCACCTATTAGTAATAAACACAAATTGATGACAATCGCCCACAAAATAAAAGAATTATCCTGTTCTGTTTCAGCCTTAGGATAGTCAATAGTTAACGAGGCCTGTTCATTTTTTTGAGTATCTTCAATTGCCGCAACAATTTCAATTTCAGGGGCTTTAATCGCAAACGAGTATTCGGGTACAGACAACACTAAATCCCGTCCTTCGATAGTTTGCGCGTACACTCTCATATTTACTTTATAGATCCCAAAATCGGTATGCATAATGGGAAGTCTTTTTATTTCACTACTGCTTTGCGTGAGCGAAAAACTAACGACTTCGCCATTAGGGTGGCGTACTGCGCCATCAACTAACACGCTATCAGGTTTAACGTGATCTTTATCCACATTAATCAATAGCTGATGATCGCCTTGCTCATTGACTTTCTCTTCGTGATTGACCGTTATGGGGTTAGGCAAAAGAAGAATGTTTTCATTCACTTTTTCACGACTAAATAATGGTGTTTTCAAGGTTAAAACAGGCCGCCACTCACCTTCTGTTATCGTAAGGTCGAATTCTCCTGTAAAAGTACCATCACCCTCATATTCATCAAAACTCATGCCATTATCTTCAAAGCGTGCAACCGTTCGTGCGCCTATACCAAAATTGGCATACTCTGGCTTATTTGTGCTGATAAACTCAATAGTAAGCGTAACCACGTCACGAAAGGCGGAAAAGTTGACTTTGGAGCCGGCATTTTTTAAAAAGGCAGTTTGTTTAATGGTTTCACCTGAAAATACCGGATTAGGGATAGGCTCTGCTTGTAAAGAAATACCGGCAATGACCATTACCCTACTTTCAGGCAAAATACTTCCTACGGCTTGCCATGGGCCCGGCATAGGATCCATTAAAGAGATCATGTCGTAGGTATCTGTTTCAAACCATTCGAAACTGTTGTCAGTGGCGTCATTATCTAAAAATAGTTTGCTACCATCAGGCCGCACTAAAACAACTGGAGTCGATCCATATTCGCGAAAGAATACTAATGTCACTTCTTGTACGTCGCTATCGACTCTAAATCGATTGTTCAACAATTGAATACTGTTTAAATAATCACTGCCAATAGGCACTACTTTGCCCGCCACGTGAATATTGCTTTCATCATCGGTATCGGCAAATACACTAGGTACAATAAAGATTAATAATAGTAAGATGATACAAAAATAATATGCATGATTAGACATGACGCCTTTCGTTTTAAAAGGCGCTTGGAATGTGTAACTATCGACTGTAAATAAGGTAAGTTTCTGGTTCACTGCCCTGCAAATATAGCGTGTTCTTTAGCTTCATCATCGGCAGTTGCACGAATTATCTTTAATTTAGGTTTGGTAATGAGTTTTATGACGCTTTCGATACCATCATGATCACCTTGATCATTGCTCGTATTTAACGACAAACTCGTTTGTCCACCTGTCATATACAAATAGACGTCAGCTAAAATTTCTGAATCTAACAGTGCGCCATGATATGTTCTGTGAGTATTATCAACATTGTAAAATCGGCATAAGGCATCTAGGTTATTTTTCTGCCCTGGTCGCATACGCCTTGCCATAACAAGGGTATCTAGCACGCTACAAATATCATGCGTCTTAGGTAACTTTGCTTGCATAAGGGCAAACTCATGATCCATAAACCCAATATCAAAGGGTGCATTATGAATGATTAATTCACTGCCTTTAATGAAATCAATAAACTCATGCGCAACATCTTTAAACAAGGGTTTACCTATTAAGAATTCATTAGTTATGCCATGTACTTCAATCGCTTCCGCTTCTATTTCTCGCATCGGATTAACATAAGTATGAAATGTATTGCCGGTGAGTTTGCGGTTAATTAGCTCAACACAGCCTATTTCAATAATTCGATGCCCTTGCTTTGGATCGATACCCGTAGTTTCGGTATCTAATACAATTTGACGCATAATATTATTCTACTGTTTTTTAAAGTTAGCGATAGTATACTGACGAACAAGCCATATTCCCATATAAGACATCAAATTTTCTAAAGGCTTACGTTTTTAGGTCTTATCAGTAAAGCGAATACATCAATCTAGCAAAGAGTAATTATAGCCTATGAAAAAAGTCACTATTTATACCGATGGTTCCTGTTTAGGCAATCCTGGGCCAGGCGGATACGGTGCAATAATTTCGTTTAATGATAAACAAAAAGAAATTAGTGGTGGATTTATTCGCACCACAAATAACAGAATGGAATTGCTTGCGCCTGCAAAAGCTTTGCAACAATTAAAACATGAATGTGAAGTGCAAATATATACCGACAGTCAATACGTCAAAAAAGGGATCAGTGAATGGATTCACAATTGGAAAAAAAATGGCTGGCGTACAAGCAATAAAAAAGCCGTAAAAAATGCAGATTTATGGCAAACCTTAGAAAGTAATTGTGAGCAGCACAAGGTTACTTGGCACTGGGTAAAAGCACATAACGGACATCCTCAAAATGAGCGTGCCGATGATTTAGCTCGAGAAGCGGCGCAAAGTAATAAGCTTGAACCCGACACAGGATTTGAAGAATAAATGAGTACCAGTTTAGTATTAAAACCAGAACGTGAAAAATCATTATTAAGGCGCCACCCTTGGGTATTTGATGGGGCAATTGAAGACGAAATAGGCAACCTACATATTGGCAGTACGGTCGACATAATCTCTAGCGAGGGTGAATGGTTAGCCAAAGCCGCCTACTCACCTCATTCGCAAATACGCGCGCGCGTGTGGAGCTTTCACAAAGATGTGGTTATTGACGACAACTTTTTTAAGAACAAAATATTGGAAGCCCTTCAAAAAAGGCAGCCTTGGTTGGCTAAACAAGACACCAATGCATATCGATTAGTTGCGGGTGAATCAGATGGCTTACCTGGCATCACCATTGATATTTATGCAAATGTGGTCGTCATGCAAATACTAAGCGCCGGCGGCGAAAAGCATAAAAATAAAATAGTGAGTGCATTGCAGGGGGTTTTTCCTACTTTTTGTATTCATGAGCGCAGCGATGTAGAAGTACGTAAAAAAGAGGGCCTTGAATTAGTCATAAAAACGCATATTGGCGAATTGCCTCCCGTTGTCGTGATAATCGAAAATGGTGTGAAAATAGAGGTCGATCTCATTAATGGGCATAAAACAGGATTTTATTTAGATCAACGCCTAAATAGGCAAATAGCAGGTCGTTATTGCCAAGGTAAAAAAGTGTTAAATTGCTTTAGTTATACAGGCACGTTTGCACTACATGCAATGCAACAACAAGCCAGTAGTGTGGTAAACATCGATGTTTCTGATAAAGCGCTAGAAACCTCTAAACGTAACCTAAGCCTAAACTTTGCTGCGCAGCATAACGATCATGTAAGCCATTTAAAAGCGGATGTGTTTGAACAGCTAAGGACCTATCAAAAAACGGGTGAAAAGTTTGATGTCGTGATCATGGACCCGCCAAAATTTATAGAAAGCAAACGCCATGTGGTCAAAGCTGCTCGTGGTTACAAAGATATAAACCGGCTCGCTTGTGAAATACTCAATGATGGTGGCGTGCTAATCACCTTTAGTTGCTCGGGCTTAATGCCGGCTGACTTATTTGGAAAAATAGTTGCTGATGCAGCTCTTGATGCAGGTGTAGGCCTTAGTATTGTGCAACGACTACACCAAGATTATGACCACTTAGTTGGTTCGCACTTCCCAGAAGGATATTATTTAAAAGGATTAGTGTGTGTAAAACACAAAGCGCCCTAAAACTAAGCGACGCTAGATTTATATAAAATAGATAAAGATAGAAAAGACAATTCCCCAAAAGTTTAACAAAACTTGCGGGGGAAATTTAATTCATTTCGCTAATTTCGACACCAACTAAGCACGCAGAATCATCATTATTTTGAACATCACACCTAACGACCTTCGCTTTAGCTGTTAAACATGGAATTTGTTGGCTGTTAGATTCAATCTTAATTTCTAAGAGTGCGCCTATATCCACAGCATGTGCAGATAACTCAATTGACATACCGGTAGCGCTTATATCTCTACAAATGGCATGCAACAGTTGAACGGAAGGTTGTTCAAGCAATCCTACTTGGCAAGGTGAATTTACCAACATTCTGTAGAAATTTCGCTTATCGTCATAACCTAACATGATTACTCCTGACTAACTCGTTTGTTATAGTAATGTTATATGATTTGTAACAATAACTGTCAACTGTTTGTTGCAATTTCTTGGATTTTTATACTGATCCGTTTAACAGAAATTGGGTACTTGGTGCCGAGTTGCTGCGCAAAAAGCGAGATCCGGAACTCTTCTATCATTTCTCTCACAATATCAAGTTGACGCTCATCTTTTAGCTGACGATTGAAGTCTTTCTCAATTTCTTCAAGTTTATTAACAACTTTGTTAATTTCGATTTGATGTAACCTATCGCGGTTAGGATCAACTTTCAACTTTTCACATCTAATCAGCAAAGCTTTTAAATAGCGATTCCAATCGCTTAAATTTTCTTCACCATAACTAAATACAAATCCTTTAAACACAAGCGCCGACAAATGCTGTTTTATGCTTCCAATATTATTAACTAGATTTAGCGGTACAGAGCCCTTACAGTGTTTTTGAATTTGATTAGCAACAGCTAGACCACCTTCAACCTGTTTCGCAATTTGCAAGGCTTTGTCGTTAAGCTCCATACGCACATATTCTTGTGCTTTATTGTATTGTTGTGCCCCCCGCAACTGCTGGCTACCGCCAAAAGGCACTAATAATTCAGCAATAGCGGCATCAATGATGTCGTCAATAAGTAAGCTTATTTGTCCAAAAGGGTTAAAATAAAGACTGAGTTTTGCTTTATTTGGTAATTTCTCTTGTAAGTATTTTACCGGAGACGGCACATTATTTTTAAGTAGCTGAATAATGCCCATGCGATGCTGCGTGGCAGCTTCTTGCTTAGATGTAAATAACTTAACATCCACTTGTTTCCCAACAGCACTTAACCCAGGGTAGGCTTTGACTTCAAAGCCGCTCTGCTTTTGTGTATATATTTCTGGCAAGGTATCAATATCAAACGTGCGTATATCACTTACTTCAATGTCGGTTGTAACTACTTTGTCAATCGTTTCTTTTACTTGCCCACTCAGTTTTTCCTTAAGTAAATGTAACGACTTTTCTCGCGCTAAGACATTATTAGACCCATCTACGGCGGCAAAATTCATACTTAAGTGAGTATCAAGACTATCCATTGAAAAGTCTTCTGTGCTTACTTGTATTCCCGACATCCGAAATAATTTGGTCGCGAGTGATTGCGCTATACTTAGCGCATTACCTTGTTTATCTTGCTTTTGTAAATCGGCTAAGCAAGCATTGGCGTAATCGGGTGCTGGCACAAAGTTACGCCTTAAACGTTTGGGTAAAGACTTAATTAGTCCAACAAGTAATTCATGCTGTAAACCGGGTACTAACCAATCAAACCCGCTATTATGTACTTGATTTAACAACGCGATTGGAATGTTAACGCACACACCGTCGTAGGCCTTATTCGGCTCAAATTCGTATTCCAGTGGTAATATTAATTGATTTTGTTGCCAAAAATCTGGGAATTGTTGTTGATTGACTTCAGAAGCATCACGCTTGAGTAGCTGCTGTTTTTCAAAATTAAGAAAATCGGGATGCCGTTGGCTATGTTTTTGCCACCACTTCTTAAAGCTCGCTTCACTGCATACCTGTTGCGCAATACGTTGTTCGTAAAAATCAACTAATTCTTCTTCATCGACTAGAATATCTCGACGTCGAGTTTTCTTTTCCAGCAATTGAATATCTTCAATAAGCGCTTGGTTGTTACGCAAAAAAGCATAATTGAGTTTACTGTCACCTTCCACCAAAGCATGTCGAATAAACAAAGTACGAGATTCAACTTGATTAATGCTTGAATAATTAACGATACGCTTAGAGACGATGGGTAAGCCAAACAATAAGGCGTTCATATAGGCCATTACTGCGCCACGTTTTTTACTCCAGTGTACTTCCGCATAGTTCTTATTAATTAAATGTTCAGCAAGTGGCTCTATCCATTCAACATCAATGCGAGCAACTTGTCGGGCGTATAAGCTTGATGTTTCAACTAATTCAGCCGCCATTATCCACTTTGGCTGTGATTTAAAAACAGCCGACCCCGGAAATATTTTAAATTTACTGTTTCGGGCGCCTAAATATTCGTGGTTAAGATCTTTGAGACCAAGCTGCGATAACAAACCTACCGCAATAGAAATATGTATATTTTGATAGTCTGCTGTTTGCTTGTTTAGGCGTAAGTCGACAGATACCAGCATGTGTTTTATTTGATGAACAATATCTTGCCATTCGCGCATGCGCTGATAATGAATAAATTGGCGTAAACACCATTTTCGTAACTGATTTTGGGTAAGCGCTTGCTGTTCATGTTTAAACGCCTGATAAACATTAAGTAAGCTTATTAGATCAGAGTCTTTATCAGTAAACTCAGCATGTGCTAAATCCGCTTTTTGTTGTTTATCATGGGGTCGTTCGCGCGGGTCTTGCACACTCAGGCCAGCCGTGATGATCATGACTTCATTTACACAGTCTCGCTCTCCTGCTGCGAGCAACATGCGAGCATACTTTGGATCAAGCGGCAAGCTAGACATTCTTCGACCCAACAGGGTTAGCTGTAAGCGCCCTTTTTGCAAGCTTACGGCTTGCAATTCTTGTAACAAACGAACGCCGTCTTTGACAAATTTTTCTTGGGGTGGCTGAATAAATTCAAATTGATCAATTTCGCCTAGTCCTAATGCCAGCATTTGCAGTATGACACTGCTTAAATGCGTGCGAGTTATCTCAGGATCAGTAAACTCAGGGCGAGATAAAAAATCTTGCTCGCTGTATAAGCGAATACAAATACCACTAGAAGTCCGTCCACAGCGCCCCGACCTCTGCTTTGCTGATGCTTGCGAAATAGGCTCAATAGGCAGACGCTGTACTTTTGAGCGGTGACTATAGCGAGACATTCTGACTAAGCCAGAATCAATTACATATTTTATGCCTGGCACTGTTAACGAGGTTTCTGCAACATTGGTTGACAGCACAATTCTTCGCTGGCCTTGTGGATGAAAGATTTTTTGTTGATCACTTGCACTTAAACGCGCATAAAGTGGAATAACTTCTGTGTTTCTATACTGCTTTTTTTGCAAAAACTGTTGGGTTTCCCGAATTTCTCTTTCACTGCTTAAGAATACCAAAATGTCGCCGCGTCCTTCAGCAAAAAGCTCTTCAACAGCAATGGCTATAGACTCAATTTGGTCTTGTGCTAAATCTTCTTCAATATAATTTTTATGCCTAATTTCAACCGGAAAACTACGCCCGCTAACTTCGATAATAGGGGCATTGTTAAAGTGCTTTGAAAAACGCTGAGGATCGATAGTGGCAGATGTAATAATGACTTTTAAATCAGGTCTTTTTGGTAATATGCGTTTTATATAACCTAACAAAAAATCAATATTCAGGCTTCGCTCATGAGCTTCGTCAATAATAATTGTGTCATATTGAGTTAAGAGCTTATCCGTTTGAATTTCGGCCAATAACATGCCGTCGGTTAATAATTTAACCAAGGTATTATCTGACACTTGCTCTGAAAAGCGGACCTTACACCCTACAATATCACCTAATGTACTGTGGAGTTCATCGGCAATACGCGTGGCTACGCTTCTAGCCGCAAGACGTCGGGGCTGCGTATGGGCAATCATGCCTGCACGCCCGCGCGCCAACTCTAAACACATTTTAGGTAACTGAGTGGTTTTGCCCGAACCTGTTTCGCCTGCAATAATGACGACCTGATGTTGGTCAATTAGGCGTTTTATATCTTCTTTTTTATCGGATACAGGTAGCGATGGATAATCAATTGTTACCTTCAAATCATTTCTAGATTGCCGTAATGATTGTGATTTCTGTAAAAATTGAAGCCAATTCTCTCGTTGGTTATCGCGTTTAGCTGAATCACTAATTTTGTCAATGCTAGACCAACGGCGACGAAGCGAGAACTGGTCTTTTAACATACATAATGAAATATCTTGATGAGGAGTAGCTTGCTTGATCATTTAATCCTGATAAATTTTTACGTTGGTTTCGGCTGATGCACCTATAGTTACTCGATGTAAACTAAACATATTGAATGGCATCATACTATTTAATTTGTTGTTCATAGGAACAACTTTGAAAGCCGCTAAATGCCGCAAATGAGAATAGATTAATGTTTGGATAATTCAGTGTTGAATGCTTAACGACGTTTTAAACATAATAAATCCCCTTATTCTAATTATTTGGTCAGAATAAGAGGATTAGATAAAAATGTCCAATGTCTTACAATAAAATGCGTATTTACCTACGGGCAGCTATCGCTTGCCACTTATTAAGTTCTAACTGTGGGGCAACTGAATTTAGTACTCGGTGTTTAAATGCGTCAAAATTCTTAAATTCAAAATCAGTGGTTCCCGCCAACTCGTTATAAATGAGACGTACTTTGCGCATTGAAAAAAATGGCGCAACACCCATGGTGATAAAGCTTTCCGTATTATAAGCAACCTGATCGCCTGAGTAACCCGAAATAGGCATGAATGACTCTTGCATAATAAATTCCTCCTTGTTTTTAAATAAGTCTAAAGTACATTGGTTAAAATCATTCATTACTAAATAGTATAAAAATCAATTTTTAATAGCCAAAATGTAGTTGCAAACATCGATCGGTTACTGTGGGTATGGTACAAGATGGTGTCAAATATTTGACGATCTTAGTGCAGATAAAAATAGTCTATCAATATAGATAAAGGCAAAAAAAAGAATAAATAGAAAAGAGAATGGCTTACAACATCCAAGTTTAGTAAGTCTATGTTTTTGCGTTGTTTAATTTAAACAGATAAATCTTTCAAATGGGTAGATGCCAACACCCTAGTATAATTAGCGATATTACTTTACAAAAAAATATAAACGAATCCTTTTAATCAATTAAATATAATGTCTCTTATGCCGTTTTATATCGATAATTGACAAGCCATCTGTCACAAATATATGCTAAAACTCGAAAATATCACTGATTGATTGTTTGAATTTAATTAAAGCTTGTTAATATATGATTCAACATTCGTAAGAATAGGGAAAGCGCTTGACCAATCCAGCTCAGACAATTCTATGGCACGACTATGAAACGTGGGGCATACACCCTAGCGTAGACTTTCCAGTACAGTTTGCAGCCATTAGAACCACCTTAGATTTAGAACCTGTAGACGAGCAGCCAAAGATGAATTGGTTGTGCAAGATACCTCTAGACTACTTGCCGAATCCGAAAGCCTGTTTAATTACCGGTATTACCCCGCAATATAGTTTATCAAAAGGCCTATCTGAACCAGAATTTGCACGTCGAATTCATCGCCAAATGGAGCAAGCGGGGACCTGTACGGCGGGATACAACAGTATACGATTTGATGAGGAAGTGAGTCGTCATCTTTTATTTCGAAATTTTTATCCTGTTTATGAGCGTGAATATAAAAATGGCAATTCAAAATGGGATGTTATTGATTTAGTTAGAGCCTGTTATGCCTTGCGTCCCCAAGGCATTCAGTGGGCATATTACAGTGATAATAAACCCTCGTTTAAACTTGAAGAACTCGCTAAAGCGAATAATCTCGAACACGAAGCAGCACATGACGCCTTGTCTGATGTAAGAGCCACAATAGCCATAGCCAAATTAATAAAGACCCAACATCCTAAGTTATATAACTATTACTGGGAATTACGCAGCAAACATAATGTCAATACCATGCTGCAACAGTTCAGGCAAAATATCTTTGTTTATATAAGTGGTTTTATTAGCAGCGAACAAGGCTGTTGCACACTCATTATGCCGGTGTGTACGCATCCAACTAATTCAAATGGCATAATTTGTATTGACTTACTTAAGCCCATTGAGAAGTTTGAGGGCAACGATGCACATGCGATACAAGATGTTTTATTTACTAAATCTAAAAATGAGACTCAGCAAAATGAGCGTCCCGGATTATTCAGCATCTCGGTGAACAAATGTCCTTTTATCGCACCCATTAAGACACTTTCTGACGAGCGAGCCAATACCTTGAACATAGACGTGTCTTTAGCGATAAAACACTTTAAAGCACTAGTCCAGTTACCTTTTTTAAGCGAGTTATGTCAGCAGATAATGCTCCCGTCAGAGCCTACAAATACGCCTGATAACGTTGATGAACGCTTATATTTAAGTGAATTTCCAAGCCCTGCCGACGTCACTAAAATGCGCAATTTGCGTGAGGCTCTACCTGAACAATTAGCGGCTTATACCGATTCTTTTGAAAGTCCAGAATTAAACAAATTGTTAGTGCGCTATCGTGCGCGTAATTATCCCCAGTTTTTAGATGAACACGAAATTCACCTTTGGCAACAGCATCTTATTCAACGCTTTACTAGCAATCGCAAAAAAGCATGCTTGTCACTCACTGAATATTACTTATGTATTGATGAACTAAGCGCTGGGTATCAAAATCACCCTGAAAAACTGAATTTGCTAAGAGTTTTAAGAACCTATGCTCAGCAAATATCGGGTGGGTAAGCGATAATGTGATACACATCATAATCTTAGTTACTGCTCATTATTTATAACATTATGCCGATATATATTGAAGCGATTCCGCACACGCGGAACTAACCAAATAAACATAAATTGTTAAAGGTAAAGTGTAAATATTATGAAGGGTGTAAATCTCAGTCTAAGTGAAGATAAATGCCGCCTAATAGCTAGTATAGATCCCTTGCTAGTAGATGGCGACTTCAATCCCGTAGAGTTGGAAGCTTTTGTAAAGCAGTCTGAATTTGCTCAATACAGCCTTAATAAAGAACACATATTGGCATTGTTAGATACCCTTACCACTGCGCACTATGAAGAAAACTATGATCCCATCAAAATAAGCATAGGCGACCTCAGTGTGAAAAAGCCCACTGTGCGTATTGACGACGACCAAATGTCGGCAACATTAACAATAACGGCGGGGGCAAGTCATGAAATACCCTCTCTTGATCAAGTTATGACACTTTTACATGAACAAGGCCTTGTTAAAGGTGTTAGTCATAAACGCATTCATAATTTATTGCAAAGTGCATTAGATGCTAAAGCAGGAACTGAATTAAGCGCTGAAATTGCAAGAGGTTTATCTCCTCGTGACGGCAAAGATTCGTTTATTAAGCCCTTAGTTCCAAACGCATTAGAGCGCATACTTATACCCGTTAAACTGGACCGTAGAAAGGTCGATATGAGAAACTTAGGCGACATATTGTGTGTTGATAAAGGTCAAGCTGTTGCAAAACGTATTGCTCCAAGTAAAGGTCGTTTAGGCCAAACAGTAACAGGTCAAGCGATTAAACCTGCATGCGGTAAGTTGAAGGACATCAATTTGGGCGGCGGAACAAGTATATCAAGTATCGATGAAAATATTATAGTGGCCAATATTATCGGTCAGCCCAAATTTGAAAATGGGGTTATGACGATAGATGATACTTTTACCACCAATGGCGTCAATGTAGGTACTGGCAATATTGAATACAACGGCGCAGTCATTGTAAACGGTGATGTAACTGAAAACATGGAAATTATCGCAAAAGGTGATGTCACAATAAATGGTTTTGTGGAGTCCGCCTATATTCGCTCAGGCGGCGATATTATCATTACAGAAGGTGCCACTGGTAAAATGCATGATGAAGACTGCCGTCTTATTGCCAGCGGTAGCGTGTTTGTTCAGCATGCACAAGGTCTTGACATTATTGCTGGAAAAGATGTCAATGTAGCGAAGCAGTTGGCATATTCAAGAGTAAAATGTAAAGGCGGCGTAACTATTGGTGCAGTTGACCATCCAATGGGTAATATATTTGCAAGTACCATTCAATGCGGCAAGACAGTGCGTGCAGGTAGCGTAGGAGCAGTTTCTGGGAGTACTTTGACGATCGATTTTAGTGAAGGTTACAATATTCTCAGCACACGTATAGAAGCACTTTCCGACTTATGTAGAAAGCTTGCCTCGTCTAATGCAAATCACGAAGTACACATAGCCAACATTAATAGCAGGCACATACCACAAGCCCTTAGACAAAAGCTTTCCACACTAAATGATATGCTAGCTGCAGAACAAGAATTGTTTATTTGGCTCAAACAATCTTTAATAGAGCTGCGAGATAAAAAACAACAATATGAAGCAAACGCTCGAGTGATTGCCAACAAAGAACTATTTCCAGGTGTATCCGTTAAACTCAATAAGCAGTTGTGGCGAGGTCAGCGCGAAAATCTAGCATGCAGAATTTTACTTAATGAGGGTAAATGGCTGTATGAACCGATAACACGTCCTCGTTAACGCGTTCTTTTTTATTATTAACCTGAACTCGAATTAAAAAAGCGTTCAGGTTAAATACACTATTTTTACAGTGAAGCGCATACTGGTGTGCTTTGATCGAGCTTTATCACCTACCCCATCTTTTCTTATCTTACTATATTCAGCTTAAATTTTAACCTTACGTTTACGTTAACTTGACTTTACGTAAACGTAAGATATTATCGTGTGTAATGAAAATTATAGATAATATCGCATAATGTCAGACACAACATTCAGTATTGGTGAACTCGCAAAGCAATTTGATGTTACCCCTCGCTCAATTCGATTTTATGAAGAGCAAGGACTTATTTCGCCTGAACGGCGTAGACAAACCCGCGTTTATTATGTGCAAGATAAAGTCAGATTAAAGCTCATTTTACGGGGTAAGCGCTTGGGCTTTTCGCTTGCCGAAATTAGCAAATTGTTTGAATTATATGATACTAACCCTAATTCCGCTGTACAGTTAGAAACGTTACTGCGGTTAACCACAACCAAACGTGCAAGGCTTGAACAACAACTCAATGATATTCAAATGCTAATGAATGAACTTGACGAAGTTGAATCGCGTTGCCAAGAAGAACTTAACGAACTACAACGAGGTGTTGCATGATTACCGCGCCCTATCCTACGCTTAACTTTGGACTAGGTGAAGACATTGATATGCTACGAGAGCATGTTTATAACTTTTCCCAAAATGAAATTGCGCCATTAGCTGAATCGGCCGACGAAAATAACCAATTCCCCAATCAACTTTGGCGAAAATTTGGTGACATGGGATTATTGGGTGTTACCGTGAGTGAAGAGTTTGGTGGTTCAAACATGGGGTATTTGGCTCACACTGTGGCTATGGAGGAAATTAGTCGGGCTAGTGCGGGCATTGGACTAAGCTATGGCGCTCATTCCAACCTTTGCGTTAACCAATTATATAAAAATGGTAGCCAAGCACAAAAAGAAAAATATCTTGCTAAGCTTGTTAGTGGTGAACACATTGGCGCACTTGCAATGAGTGAGCCAGGCGCCGGCTCTGATGTAGTGAGTATGAAACTGCGTGCCACCAAACAAGGTGATAAATACATCTTAAATGGTAATAAAATGTGGATTACTAATGGCCCTGACGCCCACACTTTTATTATTTACGCAAAAACCGACACATCTGCAGGCTCAAAAGGTATTACGGCATTTATTGTTGAAAAAGATACAAAAGGCTTTAGCCAAGCACAAAAGCTCGACAAATTAGGTATGCGTTCTTCAAACACCTGCGAACTGGTATTTGAAGATGCAGAAGTTCCTGCTGAAAATATTCTGGGTGAATTAGGCGGCGGCGTGAAGGTACTTATGAGTGGCCTTGATTACGAGCGTTTAGTATTGTCAGGTGGCCCTTTGGGCATTATGCAAGCGGCAATGGATGCTGTTGTGCCCTATATTCACGATCGCCAGCAATTTGGCAAGTCAATTGGTGAATTCCAATTGGTGCAAGGCAAAATAGCTGACATGTATACGCAAATGAATGCCGCTCGCGCATATGTATATGCTGTTGCGCGCTCTTGCGACCGTGGTGAAACGACCCGTAAAGATGCCGCGGGCGCGATTTTATATTCAGCTGAGCTTGCAACCAAAATGGCCTTAGATGCAATCCAATTATTAGGTGGTAACGGCTATATTAATGAGTACCCAACAGGACGATTATTAAGAGACGCAAAGTTATATGAAATTGGTGCAGGTACCTCTGAAGTAAGACGCATGCTCATTGGTAGAGAGCTATTTAACGAATCTAAATAATGAGGACACCTAGGTGCCAATTATTCAATCGAAAATAAATACAAAGTCTGACGACTTTCAAGCAAATCACAAGCACATGTTGGCGCAGGTTTCTGACTTGCAAGCCACTATCACCAAAATTATGCAAGGTGGTGGGCATAATGCAACGCAGCGTCATGTGGACAAGGGCAAGTTGTTGCCTAGAGACCGCATAGAAAGCTTGATAGATAAAAATTCAAGCTTTTTAGAGATTTCTCAACTAGCTGCTTGGGACGTTTATGATGACTATGTGCCCTGCGCAGGTGTAATTGCAGGCATCGGTAAAGTGCACGGCATTGAGTGCATGATTGTGGCTAATGATGCCACCGTAAAAGGAGGCACATATTATCCTTTAACGGTCAAAAAGCATTTACGAGCACAAACCATCGCGCAAGAAAATAACCTACCCTGTATCTACTTAGTCGACTCCGGTGGCGCAAACTTGCCCAGGCAAGACGAAGTATTTCCAGATAAAGAACACTTTGGGCGTATTTTCTTTAATCAAGCCAATATGTCGGCCAATAATATACCGCAAATTGCGGTGGTAATGGGCTCGTGTACAGCAGGCGGTGCATATGTTCCGGCTATGGCCGATGAATCTATTATAGTACGCGAGCAAGGTACAATATTTTTAGGCGGACCACCATTAGTCAAAGCTGCCACGGGCGAGATAGTGAGTGCCGAAGACTTAGGCGGCGGTGATGTTCATTGCCGTACTTCTGGCGTGGTTGATCATCTAGCGAACAACGATCTACATGCACTGTCTATTGCACGTGACGCTGTGGCAAGGTTAAACAGGCAATCGACTAATTACCTACATAAAAAGCCAAGCGTCCCGCCTCGTTTTGCGAGCGATGAGATCTATGGGATTATTCCCAAAGATACCAAACAAACTTATGACGTACGCGAAGTTATCGCACGAGTGGTTGATGACAGTGACTTTCATGAGTTTAAAGCGCTTTACGGCATCACTTTAGTGTGTGGATTTGCTCGTATAGAAGGTTTTGAAGTGGGTATATTAGGTAATAATGGCATTTTGTTTGGTGAAAGTGCGCAAAAAGGCGCACATTTTGTTGAGCTGTGTTGTCAGCGAAAAATTCCACTTATCTTTTTGCAAAACATCACCGGCTTTATGGTAGGAAAACAATATGAAGCTAGCGGAATTGCTAAACATGGCGCCAAAATGGTAACCGCGGTTGCATGTGCGCAGGTGCCTAAATTAACCGTACTCATTGGCGGTAGCTTTGGTGCAGGTAACTATGGTATGTGTGGTCGTGCATATGATCCTAGGTTTTTATTTATGTGGCCTAATGCGCGTATATCGGTAATGGGCGGCGAGCAAGCTGCTGGCGTATTAGCGCAAGTTAAAATGAGTCAAGCTGAACGAAGTGGTGAGGCCTTAAGTAAAGCTGAGATCGACGCTATTAAACAACCTGTTATCAGCACTTATGAAAAGCAAGGGCATCCTTATTATGCCTCCGCAAGATTATGGGATGATGGCGTGATAGATCCGGCCGACACGCGAAAAGTGTTAGCTTTGGCACTATCTACCGCTAACAACAAAGCGATAGACGACACTAAGTTTGGTGTCTTCAGAATGTAATAAATTTAACATGTATATAGTGTTTGGTGCTTAGCATATTTTGTGGCTAAGCATGTAAAATAAATCCATAAACAGCCACTTTTATCGTTGATTAATTTGCAAATTTTTGAGTGAGACACACAGCATGAGCCATGTAGAATTAAGTATCGACAATGCGGTAGCGACAGTTACGCTTAACCGCCCTGAAGTGCATAATGCCTTTAATGAGGAGGTTATACACAGTTTAATAGATTGCTTCGATAAAGTCGAAAAAGACGAGCATGTTCGCGTCATGATATTGCAAGCAATAGGCAAATCATTTAGTGCAGGTGCTGACTTGAACTGGATGAAAAAAATGGCAAGTTACAGTCAATCTGAAAATCAAGTGGATGCACAGCAATTGGCAACAATGTTGTCACGCCTTTATCATTTGTCTAAACCTACTATTGCGCGCATTCAAGGTGCGGCATTTGGCGGTGCAGTTGGCTTAGTTGCTTGCTGTGATATTGCGATTGCCAGTAAGTTAAGTAAGTTTTGCTTAAGTGAAGTTAAGTTAGGCCTTATCCCCGCCACTATATCACCTTACGTCATAAAAGCCATCGGCCCTAGGAATGCGAAGCGCTTATTTATGACCGCTGAAGTCATTCCTGCAAAACAAGCGTTGCAGATTGGCTTAGTTAGCGAAATAGTAAGTGAAGAGGAATTAAGTGATACAGTCAAACAAATCGCGTCAGCAATACTCAAGAATGGACCAAAAGCGGTTAGCGCAGCGAAACAACTTGTCAACAAAGTGGCTTACAAAACAATAGATAATGATTTACTGGCGTACACGAGTGAGCAAATAGCCGCGACAAGAGTATCAGCAGAAGGACAAGAGGGATTAGCCGCCTTTTTAGATAAACGCTCACCAAATTGGATAAATACCCATGATTAATAAAATACTCATTGCTAATCGCGGTGAAATTGCCTGCCGTGTTATGCGCAGCGCCAAGAAACTAGGGATTAACACGGTTGCCGTATACTCTGAGGTCGACCGCAATTCACAACATGTAAAAATGGCCGATCAAGCAGTCTGCTTAGGAGAAGCCGTTGCCGCGAAAAGCTATTTGAACGGTGACTTAATTATTCAAAAAGCGATAGCCTTAGGCGTAGATGCCATCCATCCAGGTTACGGGTTTTTATCAGAAAATGCTGATTTTGCCGACAAATGTCAGCAAAATGGCATAATCTTCATTGGTCCAAAATCATCTGCCATTCGTGCAATGGGTTCTAAGTCTGCCGCGAAAACGATTATGGGCAATGCAAATGTACCATTGGTGCCTGGTTATCATGGCACTAATCAAGATCCCGATTTTTTGCATCAACAAGCACGAGAGATGGGCTATCCTGTTTTATTGAAAGCAGCGGCTGGCGGTGGTGGCAAAGGCATGCGCCAGGTCTGGAAAGATCAACAGTTTAACGAAGCATTAAATGCCGCAAAGCGTGAATCAATGAATAGTTTTAGTGACGATATAATGCTCATTGAGAAATATTTAACAGAACCTCGCCACGTTGAAATTCAGGTATTTTGTGACAACCACGGCAATGGCGTGTATTTATTTGAGCGTGATTGTTCAGTGCAGCGTAGGCATCAAAAAATAATAGAAGAAGCACCAGCGCCAGGTCTTGCAGAAGATATTCGTGAACAAATGGGACAAGCAGCGCTTAAAGCCGCATTTGCTATTGATTATACGGGTGCAGGCACGGTCGAGTTTTTACTGGATGTTGACGGTGCATTTTATTTCATGGAAATGAATACACGCCTACAAGTTGAGCACCCCGTTACTGAGTTGATTACGGGTGAAGATTTAGTCGAATGGCAAATTGCAGTTGCCAATAACCAGGTATTACCAAAAACGCAAGCTCAGCTTCGTTTATCTGGGCATGCCATTGAAGCCCGTATTTATGCAGAAGATCCCAATAATGAATTTTTACCTTCTACCGGCACGCTGCATGCTCTACTAGAGCCAGCAACAAATGAGTTTGTCAGAATTGACTCTGGTGTAGTGGCGGGCGATGAGGTATCTATTTACTACGATCCTATGATTGCTAAGTTAATAGTGTGGGGTGAAAACCGAGAGCAAGCGCTATCAAGACTGGTTCAAAGTTTAAAACACTATATGATTTGCGGCGTCACGACTAATATTCCGTACTTAATAAAAGTGGCGCAAAGTGAACCCTTTAGACAGGCTCAATTGACCACAGATTTCATTGAAAGGCATGCTGAATGTTTGGATATGGAGCACGCAAGTGAGAAACTTTCTCAGCAACAATTAATTGCTATTAGCGCCCTATTAAGCGCGCCTAATGAAGCAAGTGTCGTAGCAAGTGCCGCTCATGAAGTTGTCAATTTTGCTGGTTTTAGGCTCAACCACGCATTATCTCAAGATGTAGAATTTAGTGTCAATAATCATGAATATTCATTACAGCAGTGGCAACTTAACGATAAACAGTGGCGTTTGGCTATAGATGGACAGTGTATTGTTTATAGCGCCACAAAAGAGGCAGGCAAGTTGTCGGTTAGCACGCCAAACAACACCGCCACTTATCCCTTTTTTGAACATGCTACCCAGCAATACCTATTAGACGAAGGTGGCTTACTAACGATTGTGCCAAAAGCAATTGATTTAGGCACACAAGGCGAAAGCGCGCATGCGGGCGATATACTTGCGCCCATGAACGGTACTTTAGTGAGTATGCAAGTAAGCCAAGGACAAAAGGTACAAAAAGATGACCTATTGGCGATAGTTGAAGCGATGAAAATGGAACACAGCTTGCGCGCCCCTTTTACAGGTACCGTTACCGAGTGTTTTGCTAACGCTGGCGATTTAGTAGACGGCGGTGAAGTGCTTATATCATTAGCACCAGATTTGGAAGAAAGCTAAGATGATAGAAAATGATCTACCCAAATATGTCAATGTCGTTGAAGTGGGAGCTCGTGATGGACTACAAAACGAAAAAACACCGCTTGGCGTGCAAGATAAAATTGAATTAATAAACGCACTTACCGAAGCGGGCTTATCACATATTGAAGCTGGCAGCTTTGTGTCACCTAAGTGGGTGCCGCAAATGGCAAACTCCGATCAAGTGTTGGCCTCAATAACACGCAAAACCAATGTCATATACAGCGCGCTTACGCCTAACCTCAAAGGCTACGAGGGAGCAAAAGCCGCTAAGGCCAACACCGTTGCGGTATTTGCAAGTGCTTCTGAAAGCTTTTCACAAAAGAATATTAATTGCGACATTGCGACAAGTTTAGAGCGCTTTACTGACGTGATTGCACAAGCCAAGCTCGATAATATTCCCGTTCGCGGCTATGTGTCATGCGTAATAGGTTGCCCTTATGAAGGTGAAATCGATCCTCAGGCTGTATTAGATGTAAGTAAAACGTTGTTATCAATGGGTTGTTATGAAGTATCGCTGGGCGACACCATTGGTGTAGGAACACCACTTAAGATGCAACGGCTATTAAATTTATTAATATCACAATTGCCCGGTAATAAGTTAGCATTGCATTGTCATGACACATACGGTCAAGCCCTAAGTAACGTGTTAATAGGCTTACAGCAAGGCATTAGCACCTTTGACTCTTCAGTTGCAGGCTTAGGCGGATGCCCCTATGCGGCAGGAGCATCCGGAAATTTAGCCAGTGAAGATTTAGTCTACATGCTATCGAATATGGAGATTAATACGGGTATTGATTTATCGAAATTAGTCCAAGTAGGCCATTCAATTAGCCAACGCCTAAATAGAACCAATTTATCTAAAAGCGGCGTTGCTATGCTTGCTAAAAGTAAACTATAAAATGATCTGATCACTAACGGCAGTAGCTAATATTGGGTAAAGAACGGGCTTTGTCTTTGCCCAATATCGTCAACACAACGATATATTTGTAAGTTAACAACTTGTAAACAATTCATTGCCCTCTTCCCACAGATACTTTAGTATAGTTGTAAAATTAACAATAATATTAAGACCTATGGATAACCCAAGTAATCGTTATATCAGTAATTTGACTCGTGATACCTACGCATTAGTCCTCGCAGGTGGACGCGGATCTCGTCTTTACGAATTAACTAACTGGCGAGCTAAGCCGGGCCTATATTTTGGCGGAAAATTTCGTATTATTGATTTCCCTTTATCAAATTGTATCAATTCAGGCATTCGCAACATAGGCGTGCTAACGCAGTATAAATCGCATTCTCTAATACGACATCTTGTTCGTGGTTGGGGACATTTTAAAAAAGAGCTAGGTGAATCTGTAGAAGTATTGCCAGCCTCTCAGCGTTCTTCTGATGACTGGTATCAAGGAACCGCCGATGCAGTTTATCAAAACATTGATATCATTCGTGATGAGTTACCTAAATATGTGATGATATTGTCAGGCGATCATATTTACAAAATGGATTATGGTCCAATGTTGGCACAACATGTTGTGTCTGGGGCCAAAATGACGGTTAGCTGTATGTCTGTTCCTATTGAACAAGCGCGCAATGCTTTTGGTGTGATAGGAGTTGACGAAAATAATCAAGTCACTGGCTTTATTGAAAAGCCTAGCGATCCAACTCCTTTGCACGATAACCCATCACATTGTTTAGCTTCAATGGGAAATTACGTATTTGATACTGATTTTTTAATCGAGCAATTAGAACGCGACGCGCAAAACCCCAACTCTGATCACGATTTCGGGAAAGACATTATCCCCAGTATTATTGATAATCATAGAGTATGTGCATTTGACTTTGTAAAGAGCGCTAAAAATGATTCTTATTGGCGAGATGTAGGTACTTTAGACAGTTATTGGGAAGCTACTATGGAACTTGTGGCGCCTATTCCCGAGTTAAATCTTTATGATAAGGCATGGCCAATTTGGACCTATCAAGAGCAATTGCCACCTGCAAAATTTGTATGGGAAGAAGATGATCGTCGAGGCGAAGCATTAAATTCATTAGTGTCAGGTGGCTGCATTATATCTGGCGCGACAATTCGTAGGAGCGTATGCTTTTCGAATGTAAAGGTTATGTCTTATTCACACGTAGAAGAATCAATACTGTTACCTGAGGTTGAGATTGGTGAGCATTGTAGCATTCGAAAAGCGATTATTGATCGCGGCGCGATAGTGCCAGAACATATGGTTATAGGACATGATCATAATCACGATCGTGAGCGAGGATTTCGAGTATCTGATAACGGCGTAGTGTTAGTGACGCGCGAAATGCTAGTGGCGCTTAAATAATTAAAAGCAATAAGTATTGTTCAACCTTAGGTAAGGTAATATCGACAAGCGTGTTTAACTGCACGTCTTGTCTTTTTTTGCGTGAAAATCATCTTAATTTAGAACGTCGGTATAAGTTGATTGAGCAATTTTGCCAGTTCAACAGGATACTCCAGCGGAAACATATGTTTGCCATGACCAAATTCAATATGTTTCACCGTTGGATTGTGTTTTAAAAATGGATTTCGCAATACCGGCACACAAACATCAGTTTGTTTTCCAGTAATTAAATACGCAGGTATTGAAAGCTCTCCTGCAAAGCTTGGCAGATTATGCGGGATGGTTCTAAATATATTTGCCTCTGTAGTCACGTCGAAACTAAGCTGAAAATGGTCGCCATGTGTTTGCATTACCGCGTCTACATAATCGGCAATACAATCTTTGTCAAAATCCTTAAATAATGACTTACGTGCAAAATAGCTAACCAAATCATGTTTAATCGGCCACTTTTGCTTGCGTTGCATAGTGATACCCGCGGGCGTCAGTTTGTCAATCATACGGTTACGTTTTGCGAAGCGAAAGACATACCTTGCTAAGCCAGTAATTAGCGGTGGATCAAGCATTATTAATCCAGAAAACAAATCAGGCCTTTTACATGCACTCATGTAACTAACTAAAGCACCAAATGAATGTCCTACCGCAACCACTGATGGCTGATCTCCCTTATTTTCTTCTACAAAGTGAATTAATTCATCAACTTGATTTGACCAATTATCATTTAGCGGAAACTTTGGATTATGCGCCAGTTTATCAAGTGCAAATATCTCGTATTGCGACTCTAAATGAGAAAACAGTTTTTGATAACTTCCTGAAGGAAAGCCATTTGCATGTGCAAAGTGAATTAATTGAGGAGTATTCATGACTCCATCATCGTCTTATATTAGTTTTTACAAACTGCATTTTAATTATAATCCCACATGTTATCGTCAAGGCTACTTGATATATACGTGATATTAGTCAACAATACAACTACTCCGACCAGATAAGTATACTCTTTTACCTTATGAATATTGATCATTACCTTGAACAAGCAAGTCAATTTTCCGACAATAATAATCAAGAATTTACGATTGGAAAGTATTGGGCTCAGGGCCGCACAGTGTATGGGGGCTTGACAGCAGGCATGCTTTATAGCGCAGCAAAAAGCAAGGTGTCTAATGACCGAATTATGCGCTCAATGTCAACAAACTTTGTAGGTCCTCTGCTATCAGAAAAGCCCTTTAATATCACCGTTGAAGTGGTACGAGCAGGTAAAAACGTGACACAATTGCAAGCGCGAGCTATACAAAACGATAAGGTATGCGTGCTTAGTCAAATTTGTTTTGGGGAAGCGCGTGTGTCAAAAATAAGTGTCGTTAATGATGAAAAACACGGTATGGATTTGCCAAACAAAGCGAAATTTATTCCGCAAATACCCAAAGTAACACCCAAGTTTCTACGCCACTTTGAACTTTCGATTAATAAGGGTGGCATTCCATTTATGGGAAAAAAAACGAGTCATTATCACGGTTGGATGCGCTTTAAAGTGCCACCTAAACGTATCTCAGACGCCCATATTGTGAGTCTTATAGATACGTGGCCACCTACTTTACTGCAAATGTTAAGATGGCCAGCACCTGCAAGCACGGTAAGTTGGAATTTGGAGTTTATTCATCCACATCGCGTTATTGAACCAACGGACTGGTTTGCATATAAAGCTGAAACGCGGCAAGCCGCAGATGGTTACGGACATACCGAAGCCACTATTTGGGATTCGCATAATCAGGTTATCGCATTAAGCAGGCAAACGGTTGCAATATTTGACTAATTAGAATCACTAGGATGCATTTTAAAGATGGTCGCAAGCGCGTCATATTCATCACGGCAAGCTTCGTCTGCTTGCTCTAACACTTCACTTTCTAACTGCAAACTTGTGAATAAAAAGCTAGGGATAGCAGACTCAATTGAGTAAAAAGCGGGATATGTTTTAGCGATTGCAAGTGAGTATGCTAACTGCATTATTTGAGATTCTTTAGTGACTGCTGGCGATTCATCATGATGTTGCATTGCAATTGTGGAGACCAGGGAGTCTGGAATAAGCCACTGTAATAACAATGAGGCAGAAACCTCTGCAAATGAGAATCCTAACACGTCTTCTTGGCATTGGCGCGGTGACTTGTCGACCGACAACACGTTGCACTGTTGCGCTATGGTAGGACTTACTCGCAACACTGCCAATTCACCTACGTTATGCAACAGACCACTGGTGTATAGGCGAGACACGTCTTTTTCGTTGCAAAGCTTACAGAAATAAATCGCATACAAACCGCATAAAATACTTTGTTTCCAGAATTTTTCGACATTTATATATTTTAGATGTTCTCGCGTTAACATATTCGTCACGCTAAATACTAACGCAAACTCATAAACAGCCTTTACGCCAATGACTTGTATTGCTTTATCTAACGATTCAATTTTACGCTCAAAACGAAATATGGGGCTGTTTGCATACTTAAGTAAATGCACTGCCAAACCCGGATCGCTGCTCACAACACGCGCAATATCTTGCATAGTCGAATCATCTCGGTCTAATAACTCGCGTATCTGATTAGCCGTGTTAGGCACTGTGTACAGCTCGTTGGCACGTTGGGCATATTCAATAGCATTCATAACGTTGATGTCACTCCAAACTTCTATTTATTGATCACACTGACTTATTGATGTTGATCACTTGTTGCAAAAAGGCTTCAGCGGTAGGTTTATTGCCTGCTTCTGTGGCCTTAATCACTTTCACAATAAAGCCGTTTAGAGGTGTACTGACACCGAGCGCTTCGCCTTGTTCGACTACTTTACCATTCAAATAGTCTATTTCAGTTAATTTACCCTGTTGCACATCCCACCACATGCTTGTTCGTACACTAGGATCAATGGCTAACATTTGTTGTGCTACTACCTGAAACAATATATTAGGAAGTAACAAAACAAAGGGTATCCATGTATTCGGCAGATTGGCAATTTTCGGTAGCTTTATTTGCTTTTTTCGAGTAACCGCGAGCAATTCACGCATCATATTGGCCAACAAAATTCGATATTCTTTTGTTTCAAGCATTTTTTTCACGGGAATATCAGCCAATGCGTTTACCGCATTACCTAAATTTAACTGTAGCTTTGCCCACTGTAGGGCTGTCATATCAAAACTGATATCTACCGGTAAATGCTTCGACGACACTTGTCTTGCAAGCCATCGCACTGATTCGGTCACATCCGGAATTGACTCTAGCACCATGTGGCCCTGTGAACCACGATGAAAGTTACCCTTACCATCGCTATCCACATTAAATGGCACCATTGCCCTAATCACGTTATTGCGCGGGAAGGCTTGACGCACCTCTAGATGGTTTGAGACGCCATTTTGGCAACACAGAATAATAGTGTCGTCTCCTATACAATGCCTAATATCGTCTAATGCATCTTGTATCGATAAACATTTTACCGTTAACCAGAGAAAGTCAGCTTTTTGGGATATCTCTAAAGAATTTGAGTGAATAAACACCGGAAAATCGTTTGATACTTTAAAAGTATGATGTTTATAATCACTGATTGAAAAGTGATGTTGGAGTTGATTGGCCGTTTTCTGACGCGTAATAAGACTCACCGTTTGTTTTGCGTATGCGAACGAAGCACCTATATAACAACCGACTAAACCTGCGCCTAAAACAATATGATGAGCCTGATTAGGCCATATTTTGTCTTGTACTTTACTGCTTGATTGCTTAACCGATTTTTGCGTATGTTGATCTTGCATAATTGCTACCATAACGTCACCATTGTATTCATCGAACGACTAGGATATCTAATTGAATGCACATTTTATTTGTTGGTTTTGTATGGCCTGAACCTACGTCTTCAGCAGCCGGTCAAAACATATTGAGCTACATTCACAGTTGTTTATCAGCAAATTGGCAAGTTAGCTTTTGTAGCGGTGCTGAACCCACGCTGCAGACTTTTGATTTAGAAAGCATAAGTGTAAATTGCTTCAATGCCAAACTTAATTGCAATAGCTTCAATCTAGAAGTAACGCGCATACAACCTGACGTTGTCATTTTTGACCGTTTCTTAAGTTTTGAACAATTTGCTTGGCGCGTCAAGGCGACCTGCCCTAATGCTTTGCTAGTGCTCGATGCAGAAGATTTACATTTTTTACGTGAAGGACGTCGTTTATTAAGTATTAAACAAACGCAAGAAGGTGCATCAAATTTCATGCAAAACCATGATATTTTAGCGCCTCAATACCAAGAACTATTGTACAACAAGCTAATGCTTCGTGAATTAGCTTGTATATACCAAGCTGATCTTACATTGCTTTTATCTGATGCCGAACAATCATTATTAAATACACGCTTTTTGGTGGCGCTTACGCAATTGGCACATATTCCATTTATAATTGCCAAAAATAAACCCATGTCAGCCCAGCAAAGCAATGACTTATTACCCTATAGTTTTGATGAAAAACAAGATTTTGTATTCATTGGCAATTTTAGGCATGCTCCTAATTACCAAGCTGTAAAAGTACTTAGGGAGCAATGTTGGCCAAAAATACAAAAAGTGTTGAAAGAACACCACCCTAACATCAGTTGCCATGTTTATGGCGCGTATATGTCTCCTAAAGCCAAACAACTTGAGAATACAAAAATTAACTTTTTTATGCACGGATATGCTCCCAAACAATTTGATGTCATTAACAGCGCAAGGGTAATGTTGGCGCCAATTACCTTTGGTGCGGGTGTAAAAGGAAAGCTGTTAGATGCAATGCAGTGTCATACACCAAGTGTTACTACACCAGTTGGTAGTGAAGGAATATCACTATTACCTTGGTCCGGATACGTTGCGAAAACTGCAAACGAATTTATACAAAGCGCAATAGATTTATATACAGAACCTTCAAAGTGGCAAGATGCCGTTAGCAAGGGAATGGATATTCTATGTAACAATTATGACCATACAACTAACCAACAAAGGTTCATCGATTACATCGCAAACGCTCATTGCAATATTGGCGATACTCGAAAAGCAAACTTTATGCAGCAACTATTATGGCAACGCCAGTTTCAAACAAGCCAATATATGAGTCAATGGATTGAAGCTAAAAATGCCAACCAAGCTTAATGCGCGAACAAAAGCGGCGAACGGGACTCGCTTTTGTTTATTCGCACTGCGCTTTGGTAAAGCTTAGTGCTATAGTTAAGAAGCTCATACTTAACTTGCTTAACCGTTAATATTAATCAACACTACTTATTGCGTACAATGTTCAGACTTACGCTAACGAGCAAATCGTTTCACGTAATATTACACTTTAAGGCTTCAAATTTCGTCAAAGGAATAATATGCAATTTAAAGACTACTACAAAATACTCGGTGTAGATGAAACCGCAGAGTTAAAAGATATAAAAAAAGCCTATCGTAAATTAGCGCTTAAATTTCATCCTGACGTAAACTCGCAAGCCAACGCATCAGACAAATTTAAAGAGATTGGTGAAGCTTATGAGGTGTTAAAAGACAGCACCAAACGCGCTGAATACGATCAACTAAAAAAATATGGAGGTTCGTCTAATGATTTTGATATGCCACCAGGATGGCGCTCTGGCAGCAATCAAGGCGGTTCGCATGGTGGTTCATCAGCAGATTTTTCAGACTTTTTTAATTCTGCCTTTGGCGGCGGTAATAAAGACTTTAGATATTCAAGACAGGCAGAGTCAGATCTCTTTAAAGGTCAAGATCTTGAGCTTGAAGTGGCACTTTTTTTGGAAGAATCGATTACAGGCACAAGTAAGTCATTAGAATATTATGTACCGCAAATAGAAGGTAGACAAGTTCGTCAAATTAAAAAATCACTAAAAGTGAAAATTCCTGCAGGCACACAAGACCAAGAACGCATACGAGTCAAAGGTCAGGGCGCGCCGGGCAGCAATGGTGCAAGCAACGGCGATTTGTATCTACACATTCGCGTGGCTCCGCATCCGCTGTTTGATGTCCAAGGACTCGATTTATTGTTGACCTTACCGTTAACCCCTTGGGAAGCAGTACTTGGCACGACTCTGAACATCCCTACTCTTAATGGTAAAATTAAGATGACGATTCCAGCCAATAGTGCCGCCGGTTCAAAACTACGAGCCAAAGGTAAAGGACTGTCGCGCAAGAATCAAAAAGGCGATTTAATCGTTAATATAAAAATTGATGTACCCACATCAAGCTCGCAAAAAGCAAAAGAGATTTGGGAGCAATTAGCCAAAGAAGATGAATTCAATCCAAGAGCAGACTGGAGTGACTTAACATGATCCATATAACCACCCATTTAGCCTTAAGTGAACTGTGCCAAAATATCGGTATTGATCGGCAAGTCGTGTTTGAAATGGTCGAGTATGAGATTGCCAAACCCGCTGTAGATGAGCAGTTATCAGAATGGCACTTTGACATAGAAAGTACTTACTGGATAAAGAAAGCGGTCACGATTAATCAAGAGCTTCAAATAGATTGGGTAGCCACCGCCATGATTATCAAACTGCTAAAAAACAAACAAAAACTGGAACAGGAAAATTCGCAGCTTAAAACACAATTAGAAAGATTTATATAAATTTACGAGTATACCCAGTGATATTTGTTCGCTGGGTAGTTAACTTTCCAGAAAATAAGCCGTGTTAGTTATTTGGCTAGTTTTACCTGATTCCTACCTGCTTCTTTAGCGGCATAGAGGGCTTGGTCTGCGCGTTCTATAATTTGCGAAAGGATCTCTTTCCCATTTTTAGTCGCCACGCCAAATGACGCCGTAATAGGCGGTATTTTCTCGCCTGTCTTCTTGCTATTAAAGGGAACTGAAGCAAGCTTTGCTCTAATTTTTTCAGCTACGCAATACGCTTTTTTTGATTCATATTTAGGACACAACATAGCAAACTCTTCGCCACCAAAACGCACTGGCACAATGTTGTTAGGACATTCAGTTTTTAGAAGCTCCCCAACAAACTTCAATACTTGATCGCCTAACAAGTGTCCATGGGTGTCATTGAATAGTTTGAACTTATCTATATCCATAATGATGAGAGAAAGACTATCGTGCTCGTTATGTTCTTCTTCAAACTGCTCAAAAATAGACTCAAATACACGTCGATTGTAAAGACCCGTTAGGTGATCAGTATTGGCTTCTCGTTGACTTTTTTCCAACTTTGTTTTTAAAGTGTTAATTTCAGTCTGCGCGGCTGACAAATCACTTTGAAACTTTGCATGTGCGGTACATAATGCATTAGCATTTGTATTTAACTGACTCAAAACGGGTGTAATAGAATCATCTAATCCATGTTCTTGCAGCGCAGCAATGTTATCTTGCAGTGCTGCAGAATAGCCCGTGGTTTGTTTTGACGTGTAATCAATGGAGTCACTAAGATTATCAACTACATGTGAAAATGCTTTTTGGAAGTTTTCTAATTGAAGACTATTGTCGTCATCTAATTGACTTATATGTTGTACAAACAACGCCTCCCCGACTTTTGTAGGGCAAGTGCCATAACGCCCAAGAGCTTGATCAAGTTCTTTGTTGAGCTCCGGAAAAGCTTCTGAAAAATAACTATACCATAAGGTATAGTTTAAAGGATTAGGAACAATATTATGCTTAACCATGGTTGGAATTGCTTGGCGAAGGTAAGAGGCTGCCTGTCCCGAATTTTCTGAAAACTTCATTGCTATTCCTATAATAATTAACTAAGCAGTTTCTTTATAATTTGTGTGTGTTTTGAAACTTAGCATCAGCTTTCTGTGTCGACCCATTAGAAGCAAAACTTTAGTAAAATAGTAGGGTTTGACACAAATTAGTGAAGCATATTGTTGCAACAGCTTATTAGACCTTACAGACAATCAAAATTTGCGCTCACGATTCATTATTTGTATGAAATAAAATGGCAAACTCTGCTATGTCTTTATAATTAATACCTGATATAAAACAAAAACAGAGTATAGTGCATAGTAGAAAAACCCTTAAATTAGCAAGTGTAATGCCCAACTACTACCTTCATGCAGAAAATGCAAAACAAGCACTAGCGGCTTTGGCTAAAGGTCTTCCCTGTATTCGCTTATCCACCGACTTAAACCTTTCTGAGAAAGACTTTTGTTTAAATAAACAGGGACTAATACTCGATGAAGACAATCATCTATCAATAGAAAAGCTCACCTTTATTGTTAAGAAGAAAAAGAAGATTTTCCTTTGTTGTGACGGTGAGTTGGATCCGATTGAAGATCGCAGTTTTGGCTATTACAAGCTGGTCCCTACGTCTGGCGCACCACTGCTTGAAATTAGCGGCGTTAAGATGCACATATCTAAAGGCACCGATCCTTTCACAAGCGCATCCCAGATGGCTCAACAAGCGGTGCGTAATGGCGATAGGGTGTTGGACTGCTGCAGTGGCTTAGGTTACGCTGCTATTGCCGCTCACCGGCTTGGTGCAAAAGAAGTGTTAAGTATTGAATTAAGTGAAGAAGTAATGGCCTTACGCGCTCGCAATCCTTGGTCAATTGATTTAAACCAAGCAGGAATTATACAAATTCAAGGCAGCAGCTATGAGCTAATAACCACTATGCCCAAAAACTCATTTGATTCGGTTATTCACGACCCGCCGCGCTTTTCTCTCGCTGGCGAACTTTACAGTGAGGAGTTTTATAACGAGATATTTCGGGTGCTACGCCCTCGCGGAAGGCTTTTCCATTATACCGGTAATCCACACGTAATAAAAAAAGGAAGCAGCTTTGTTGATGGCGTTATCCGAAGACTCAGGTCAGCTGGCTTTAAAAACGTGGAAAAAGTTACGCAGCTAATGGGTGTTAGCGCGCAAAAATAGCCTTTTAAAGGCGTTGGTCCTGCAGCAAAGTACAAAACACCATTTTTATAAAAAGTGCTTATTACTCAATTAGACATAACCAGTAATATTGATATTTAAACCTTTCCTTGTTTATGTCAGTATATACTTTCGTCTACTTTTAAAATAAAACGCCTAGATAAAAGGATATCAATACATATCTGTCGTCAAAGTGTCCATATTGGAATTATTGAGTGAGTCAAATAGAACACAATGAATCGGCTCGTTTGAACGTTTTATATAATAGCAAGCTATTAGATACACCATCGAGCATTGTATTGAATACTTTGCTAAAAATGGCGCAGAAGATTTTTGGCGTCAACATAGTTTTAGTGACACTCGTTGATGAAAAGCGGCAGTGGTTTAAAGCAAAGGTTGGGCTAGATATAAGTGAAACACCCAGAGACATATCCTTTTGTACGCACACAATTGAACAAGATATGCCTATGATTATTGCTGACACAGTCTTAGATGAAAGATTTGTCAACAATCCATTAGTAACCGAGTACCCTAATATACGTTTTTATAGTGGCGTGCCGATTCATTCAAGCGCAGGCTATAAACTGGGTTCCTTTTGTCTGATTCATGATACGCCTAAATTGTTATCTGAAGAGCAAATCGAATTGCAAATTAAATTTGCAAAACTCGTTGAATTAGAGCTAATTAGTTTGAGTCTATCTGTAACTACCGATCAACCATCGGCCAATCAGGTCAATCATTCGGTGCTAAAAGCTCAACACGTTTTTCTTGATACTGATGATGAACACCTAACATTTAAAACATTACTTGACGATTTGTTAGCGCTTACCGAAAGTAGTTTTGGTTACATTGCTGAAGTTAAATATAGAAATAGCGAAAATGAACGTCATCAATTTCTTAAGATGAAAAGCATCACCAACATCGCGTGGAACAAACAAACGAACGAACGATATAAACAATATGAAAATGATGGCCTCGAGTTTCATGATCTTGATAATTTGCTTGGTGTTTCGTTAACGTCGGGTAAAAATACCATTGTAAACGACTTCAAAGGAGATACACGCGTTAAAGGATTGCCCAAGGGGCACCCTGATATTGTAAACTATTGCGCCATTCCTATTCGTTCAGGGAATACTGTGATTGGTCAAATTGGGCTGGCTAATCGCGAAAAAGATTATTCTGAAGATTTTATCAGTGCCATAGAGGCTATTACCTTGACGGTGGGCGTATTGATTGAGCGTGCTCGTCTTTTGCTAGAACGAGAAACTTATACACGTAAATTATTTGACGCAGCGCATGTTGATGAAATAACAGGATTACCAAATAGACGTTCACTGTCTAAATATCTCGAGAGTTTAATAAATCACCATGGGACTTCAGACACGTTTGTCATCTGCTTTTTTGACCTTGATGGTTTTAAGTTAGTGAATGATAGTCACGGGCATTCACAGGGTGACAAATTACTTGCTTTAGTGGCTAAAAGACTCGAAGGAATGATCAGAAACGATGATTTTATTGCACGCGTTAGCGGTGATGAATTTGTGATAGTGTTACGACAGGCAAATTCCGATATTTATCAACGTATCCTAAACGCGATAAATCGTCCGTTCCAACTAAGTCATGGTAGCGTAAAGGTTTCTGCTAGTATGGGAGTATCTCGATATCCAGACGACAGTAAAGACATAGGCCAACTGCTGCGTTATGCTGATCAAGCGATGTACATTGCTAAACATACCGGAAAAAATCAGGTGATTCAGTTTGATGCAAGTCTACACCGTGAGCGTCAGCGTAAAACAGAAGTAATTCAAGCTGTTATAACCGCCCTAAAAAACGATGATATAAAGCCTTATTTGCAGCCTAAATTTGCAGTCACTGATAAGCGGATCCTAGGTTTTGAATTATTGAGCCGGTGGCAGCATAAAGAAAAAGGTGTATTGACGCCAGATAGTTTTCTGCCTGACATTCAAGAAACGCATGCACAAGTTATATTTGACGATTACATGTTTGATCAGGTACCTGATATTTTGTCGCAATTACATGACATTGACGACCAATTCACGCTCAATATCAATGTGTCATCTGAGTACTTTAATAGTCAGGAGTTTATTCTCAGGATTGAAAAACTAGCCATGGAACTTCCTGAAAAAGTGTCTTTTCTGATCCTTGAGATTGTAGAGTCTACTGCGCTAGGCGAGCTTGAAAGTGCGATAGAGAGATTAAATTATTGCAAACGATTAGGCTACCTCATTTCTTTGGATGATTTTGGCACGAGTTTTTCATCGCTCACCTACTTTAGAACCTTACCGGCAGACGAGGTAAAAATCGATCGCAGCTTTATTGCCGATATATTAAGCGATCCCCATGATGTTGCAATTATCAAGGCTATTATCAGCATGGCCACAGCATTTTCCAGAACAGTGGTTGCTGAAGGGGTTGAAAGCGAAGCACAGTTAGAATTGCTGAAAAGTTTTGGATGCCAATCTGCACAAGGCTTCTTTTTTGCTAAACCAATGCCTATTGCTGAACTTGCCGACTTCTGCGCTGCTCGTAAATGATTTTTGGCTAAACGATATACGTCGATTTAGACCGATTTTAACAATTTCACGATTGAACATTCACTCCTTTCAATTAACGCGTAAGTTCACCGACCGCTCATATAACCATAACAAGAGGTCTTTGAGTTCTGACAATAAGAAAGAGAGCTTGAGTCTTGTGGTACACAGCAATGTCGTGATGTGTCGGCAGCCTAATACGTTTTGAAGCCCACTGATTTTCAGTCGTTGGGTAGTTCACTATGTTATGGTAGTTAAACGTTTTGAAACAAAGCAACTTATCTTGATGCAATTTAGGATAGTGTATTTTAGTTATTTGAAATAACAAACAAATTTAACTTTTACCATTTCTAATACTAGATATAAAAGGATGCATAATGAAAAATTTAGTTTTCGCGATAATTTTAGTTTTCGGAACAGCTAATACTGCTGTTTCTGCAACGGCAAGTTCTCTTAATAAAGCGGTTGAGGAAGATCTGCCCTACCTAGTAGAACTCTTCAAATATTTTCACGCTAATCCCGAATTATCTTTACAAGAAGTTAAAACTTCGCGGCGCTTGGCCCAAGAATTAAAACTCAATGGTTTTAAAATACAAACTCAAATAGGCAAAACAGGCATTGTTGGTGTGATGCAAAATGGACCTGGCCCAGTACTAATGATAAGAGCAGACATGGATGGATTGCCGGTATTAGAAAAAACTCATTTGGACTATGCCTCTAAAGTGATTCAGAAAAATTTGGAAGGACAAGAAATGCCGGTAATGCATGCTTGTGGTCATGATATGCATATCACCTCACTGGTTGGAGTCGCTAAGCGAATGGCGGCAATGCGCGAGCAATGGTCTGGCACTTTAATCCTCTTAGGACAACCTGCTGAAGAAGCACTTGGTGGGGCTAAAGGGATGGTTGCAGATGGTTTGTATAGCAAGATCCCTCGTCCTGATGCCGCATTGGCACTTCACGTCATTGCAAAATATCCTGCGGGTAAAATAGCCTTTAGTGATGGCCATATGTATTCCAGTGCTGACTCAATTAATATTAGAGTAAAAGGCATTGCAACACATGGCGCTTCGCCACATCTGGGAATTGATCCGGTGATCATCGGTAGTCAAATTGTATTGGCACTACAAACTATTATTACTCGAGAAATTTCGCCAATTGAACCCGCGTTGATTACCGTTGGTGCTTTTAATTCCGGAACGGCGCCAAACGTAATATCGGATCACGCGGATTTAAAGATAACAGTGCGTGCCAATAATGAAAAGACTCGCCATCAATTACTTGCAAGTATTAAACGTGTCACCTTACAAATAGCAAGAGCTGCAGGTGTACCTGAAAATATGTTGCCCGAAATCAAAGTGGCTGAAGATGGCGCACCGACTACCACAAACAATTCAGACCTTGCAAAAAAGGTTAGAAAAGCAATTTCCAAAGGGATGGGAGAAGATGCAATGGTAGGCTGGTATCAGTCAGATATGGGGGCTGAAGACTTTCCTGATCTCGTTAATATTTCTCCTCCAATTCCCAGTGTTTATTTTGAGGTGGGTGGCACCTTGCCAGAAATATTAGAAAGTAAAAAGTGGAGTGACCATCATTCGCCACTTTTTCAAATTGAGCCGGAAATTTCAATTAAGGCTGGCGTAGAAGCTATGACTTTAGCCGCGTTAGACATTTTGGCCAAATAGTTTAGCCAAATAATAACCAAGAATAATTAACGCTGCATGTGAATACTTTAATTGCGTATTGCCTTGAGCCAATATTTTCTGAGTACATGTTTGTGTGATTGAACGAGTTAATTGGACAGGTTGATGGCAAAGAAAAATAATCATACTGATTGACAATCAATACTCAATTGCCGTATTTATAGTAGGTGTCAACACTTATTTACAGTTGTTAAATGCGAGAGAATTATGAAAAAACGTCGTTTTATAGTCATGCTGACGCTTTCTACTTTGTTACTCACTGCAGCACAAAGCGCTAACGCTCAGTTTTTTGAAAAACTAAAAGATACAGTTATGCAATCGATTACGGGAGAAGATCAAGCTCCTGATAAAGATGCATCTACAACATCCGCAATGACCGATGTCTATGAGTTTACCGTTGAGGTGCGGGTAAAAATGACCACATCAGAAGACAATCAGACCTTTGAGCTTGCATATTTACTTAATCCAGACGCTCGCTACATGGCTATTACCGCCAACATGGGTACCCATAATAATGCCGAGGTGGGTGGAGATTCCATTATTGTGATGGACAATGACAATGTTCGTATTTTTGTGGATGCTGGTGATATGAAAATGCAAATGTCGTCGCAAATGATGGGTGACAAAATAATGCACAACCCCAGCGAACAAATGGCAGACTATGATTATTCGAAAGTCGTCAAAACAGGCAACACCAAAATTATTTTAGGAGAAACTTGCAACGAGTACGTAATGTCAGATAAAGATGCCAAAATCAATCTATGGGTGGCGCCCAATATAGATTTACCCAATTGGTTTTTGCAAAATACCGATGTATTGAAGGGTTATGTTTTAGGTTACGCGGTTACGTCGAGCGACGGCAGTATGACCGGCGAAGTAATCTCTATTGACAAGAGCTTCCGTAAAACGCTCGACTCTAAAGATTATCCTAAAATGTTTTAAGCGTGCTTTTGATGCTTGTAAAACTATCCAGCGGCTACAAGTCGCTGGATTTCAATCCTTTTAATTATTTGAGCAATACCATCTTTTCGGCCAACGCTAAAATAGGTAGACAAACCTAAGTCACTTAAGTATTGGCTAAAGTCAAATTCAGCTGTTTGGGTATTGCGCAATTGCGTTAATTTACCCAGCAGCACTGCTAAAATACCTCTTACCACTTTACTATCTGAATATGCTTTCGCTTGATCATCTTCAGGCAATAAAGGCATTATTGAATTAATTATTGGCGATAAATTACGAGGCAAGTGTAGCCAAACATTGGCTTCACAACCGCTTATTTCATATTCAGGAACCCTTTGCTCCGGTGGTAGTACAGGTAGTTGCTTACTGTACAACAGTAGCTGTCGGTGCTTTGCGTTCCAATCAGTCGCTTTTATAAGCGCTTCTTCTATTGGCAATAAAGGGAGTAAAGATAAAGCTTCATTAGCAGATAACGCTATTTTTGTTGATTTTTGCTCTAACTTTGATGCCGCTAATGTCGGGCTTGTTAAGTCAAATAATTTATACAGTGCATCTACGCACACATCAATATCTGCAAAGCTGGTGTAACAGCCTACTGAAATTCTGACACAGCCTTCTATACCAAGCTTCTGCATTAACGGCATTGCGCAATGGTGTCCGGCTCTAACGGCAATATTATTCACGCTTAAAAAACTCGCAATATCGTTTGTGTGGATATTGGGAATGTAGAACGAAGCAAGCGAGATAGAGTGCTCTTTATTACCTAAGAAATGCAGTCTATTATTCGTTATTAGCGGCGTTAAACGCGCTAATAACCGTTGATACACGCTTGCTTCATGCTGTTGAATTTCGGCAATATTATGTTTGATAAAGCGTGCAGCCTCGGCCAAACCAATAGCACCCGAAATATTAGGCGTGCCGGCTTCAAACTTCAGTGGTGGTGGTTGTAACGTATAATCATTCCAACTGACGGCCTTTATCATTTCTCCACCCAGTGTGCTTGGCGTTAGCTTATGTAAGTGCTTAGCCTTACCATAAAGTACGCCAATGCCGGTGGCTGCATACATTTTATGGCCACTTATCGTGTAAAAGTCACAGTCTAGTTTAGTCACGTTAATAGGAATATGAGCTGCCGCTTGTGTGCCGTCAATCAAACTAATGATATTCATTTGCCGGGCTTTTTCGCATAAGGCTTGAATGGGGTAGATATTACCAAGCGCGTTTGATACATGGGCAATGGCGACTACCGCCACTTTGTTAGTCATACTGTCTAAAGCTTGCGCTAATTCGGCTTCACCAAAAGTTCCATCAGGGCCTAAGGAAATTCGCTCTAAAAACATATTATGACGCTTTGCAAAAGCTTGCCATGGTAATAGGTTGGCATGATGTTCACTTTCACACAATAAAATAGACTTGCCCGCTAAGCCCGCTGGATTTAACAATTCAGGGACTAAACCCTGCACAAGCATATTGATAGCAGCCGTTGCGCCACTGGTAAATACAATCTCGTCACTTGACTGAGCCCCCATAAATTCAGCCAATGTGCAGCGAGCATCTTCGTAAGCTTTTGTTGCTTTACGGGCGCTGGTATAACTACCGCGATGTACATTAGCATTATACTCAGTGAAATATTCATAAGTGGCATGCAAACAGGCGTTTAGACGCTGACTCGTAGCCGCAGTATCTAAATACACTTCGCTTGCTCGCTCAAAAAAGGGAAATTGCGCTCTAAATTTTGACATGTAACAAAAAGCCTATACAAACAGTTATACAGTTAGAATGGCTGGCGCCATACAAATTTTAGTAGTATCGATGTTGCCAATGTTATTATACCCGAGTAATGAGCACATTAGGATAGCTTCTACACAAGCTTAAGAACATGAGCGCGAAAATATTGTAAAACTATTTTTGAAGAACTTTACACATACTTGCAAAAACTCATGCCTTAGCATAGTCATAGAGGCACTTTTTTTGCTACAATTCATAGCTAACGTCGGTGAAACATCACTCATCTTACAAAAGAAACTATTTCCAAAATGAAAATAATATCATTCAATATTAACGGTATTCGCGCACGTTTACATCAATTAGCAGCAATTATCGACAAACATCAACCTGACGTTATCGGTTTGCAAGAAATTAAAGTGCATAACGATATGTTCCCGGTTGAAGATGTTGAAAAGCTGGGATATCACGTTTATTTTCACGGTCAAAAAGGTCACTACGGCGTTGCCTTTTTAACTAAGAATCCTGCTGTTGAAGTGAAAATGGGCTTTCCAACAGATGACGAAGACGCGCAAACCCGCATGATTATTCTCAATTACTTAGATAGTAATGGTAAAAACGTACACATTTTAAACGGCTATTTCCCGCAGGGTGAAAGTCGTGATCATCCCACTAAATTCCCAAACAAAGAAAAGTTCTACCACGATTTACAACAATATATTGAAACCCACCATTCAACAGACGACCAACTTGCAATAATTGGCGACTTTAATATCTCGCATACTGACTTAGATATAGGCATTACGACTGATGCTAAAAAGCGTTGGTTGCGCACTGGAAAGTGTAGCTTTTTGCCAGAGGAACAAGACTGGCTTAACAAATTGATGGACTTTGGATTTACGGACACCTTTCGCCTCGTCAACCCTATTATTGATGATCAGTACAGCTGGTTTGACTATCGCTCCAAAGGATTTAATGATAATCGTGGCTTACGTATAGATTTGATTGTTACCACCAAGCCTTTAAGCGACAAAGTCATTGATGTTGGCATTGATTACGAATTGCGCGCAATGGAAAAACCATCAGACCATGCGCCAATTTGGACAACGTTTGGTGATAATTAGTGACTACTTTGCAAATTTTATTTACTTTGATTTTTGTTGTCAGTATTCTTTTTGTTGCCAAAAAGACAGACCTTAAACGGATTGTTAACAATCGCAATTGGCAACATATTGTATTTGGATCTATTGTTCTGGTTTCTTTTCTCTGGTTATTTAGGGTGAGTATTTATGATGGTTTAGTGATTCATTTTTTATGGCTCACTACGCTTACCTTAGTGCTTGGATTTCGGTGGGCAATACTCGCAGCAACTTCTGCACTGTTAATATCCACCCTAATTGGGAATGAAACGTGGTCCATGTTAGGCGTAAATGGATTATTTGGCGTATTTTTACCGATACTCATTACATACAGTGTTTTTTCGTTTACATTTCATCGCCTGCCGCGACAATTATTTATCTATATCTTTTTATGCGCTTTCTTCCCTGGCGCCATTACGATAGGCGCAAAAATGTTAGCGTTTAGCGCTTATTATTATATTGAAGGGTTTTATAGCTGGGATATTATTGAATATAACTACACTAACATGACGCTTTTGATGATATTTCCAGAGGCCTTTTTCAACGGTTTCAGCATTACCTGTTTGGTGATTTACAAACCCGAATTAGTGCACACCTTTCATGATAAGTTTTATATAGATGGCAAGTAAAAACGCTTCATCGATATCACGGCAATGTGCACGTTTCTTGATGAAGCGTTTTAATACTGCGTTTTAGTGTTAACTTAATCGAACAAAAGATTCATTAGTCCAGATAACTCTGTTTTACCTGCTAATATTTCTTCTTTACTTAAGCCCGCTAATTCATGCGGGAAAACCAACCATTCATCGCTTTCGTGCACATAATAATCGGGAACTAACTGCCCTTCTGTCTTATTGTTTTTAGGTTTATAGTAAGGCGTGGCGATACGAATTTCGGTGGGTGCATTTAAGCGCATTAAAGCATGAATTTGATTGATGAGTGCTTCAATGCTGCGTCCTGAATCAAAAACATCATCAACAATAAGCAACTTGTCACCTGCATTTGCATTTTCAACTAAATAATGAAGTCCATGGACTTTAATTTCTTTAGATTGCTGGTTAATGCCATAGTACGATGACGTGCGAACGGCAATGTGGTCGGTCGGTTCATTTTTATACTCAAAAAATTCTTGAACCGCAATTCCTATTGGCGCGCCGCCTCTCCAAATACCAACAATAAAGTCTGGACGAAAACCGTCCTTAAACACTTGGGCGGCAACTCTGAACGAGTCCTGTAGTAACGATGAAGAACTAATAAAAACTTTACTCACAATGCTATCCTAATGTGTGCAACAACATGTTGCTTAAGTGCTGATTTGACTCTCTAGAAAACAAATAATAACAACTATTCGTTGCCTAGGCTATTTGCTGGAGTAATTGATTGCGCTTTATAAGCGGGATACCAACTTGCTAATAAACAAAGCACTAACGACCCTACCCCAATAACAAGCAATTGATGCAATTGAATATCGATAGGTAAACCTTGACCGTTTTCACCAAAGGCTAAACTAGAGCCTAACAAACTCAAAATATCATTTAGCCACCAACACCCTAGTAAACCTAAAACAATACCCGATAAAACACCTTTTAAGCCATTAAACATACCATTTAATAGGAAGATTTTCATAATACTTGCTGGCAACATACCTTGCGTTTGTAAAATAGCAATATCTGACTTTTTCTCAGAAACGACCATGACCAAGGCTGACACCACGTTAAATGCCGCCACAGCCACCACGAGCAACAACATTAATGACATCATATTTTTTTCCATTTTAACCGCATCAAACAAAGGTCCCTGCCTGTCTCGCCAGTTTGTCGCGGCAATATTATGCGTCGATAAATATTCTTGTATTTTAAAATACTCAAAAGCGTCGTGCAAATATAGCCGTTGACGCTGGATTTGTTCGGTGGCTTGGCGTGACAATTTCGCTAAATCATCTATATGAATTAGCATAACCTTATCGTCCATTTCAGAATTCATTTCAAAAATAGTGCTGACGGTCACTAAGCGTTGACTAGGAATGCGCCCTAACGGCGAATAAGAGCTAGCTTGCGTGCTAATTACGCGAAGTTGACTGCCAATATCTACTTTAAGGTTAGACGCTAAAATACGGCTAATTGCCACATTAAAGCTAGCCGACTGCAAACTATCCCAACGCCCGCTAACAATATTATTTGCCACTATCGATACAGACTCAGATGTTTTTTCATCTATTCCTTGTAACAATATTCCAGATATTTTATTGCGTGACTGCACAATAACTTCAGCCTCGGCATAAGGTACTTGGCCGATCACTAATGAACTCAAACTTGGCGGAAGGTCAATGGGTTCGGCCTTGTTCACCACAATATGCGGCACAATGCCTAAAATACGTTTTTTTAACTGGCCTTCAAGACCATTCATGACCGAAAGCACAACAATAAGTGAGGCAATGCCTAAAGTGATCCCTATAATAGAAAAACGATTAATAAAGGCGACAAAACTCTGTTTTGTACCTGACTGCGAGTACCTAAGGGCAATAAAAGCTGAAATCGACATTCTAAATGCGTTGCCTAAACCAAAATGGGTATTAATTTACGTATAAGTTTACTATTATTTAGCGCAATATGTACATGTTACTGTATGATTGTTTGGGATAAATAAGCCAAACGAAAGTCATCTGCTAGCGAGTCATAAATTTATTCTATACATACTGCTAGCTGTTTTTGTCGACGTTGTGCGTGAACAAAATAAAAATAGGACTACCTTTTGTCTTCAATTGAACAAAAACGTGAACAATTTAACGCTTTCTATTTAATAGCACATCCTATTAATGCCAATGTAATCAATATTAAATCGTCACAAGCGCAGCAATCAATGACTGAATTTGCCGTGCACATGCCGTATGCGTTTAAGATAGCAGGCGAAATGGCTGACATACAATCTCAAGCTTTAAAGCCATTGCGCGGACTTGGCGATAAACTCGTTGACTTAGTCGATTACTTACAGTTTCAAGCGAAAAAAATAGATTTAATGATGTCTTATATTCTGCAGCAGCAAGATGAAGCGGAGCACAGATATAATGCTATAAAGTTTGGTGGTGGCGGCGTTATTATTGAACACCATAATGCGGTTGAAATAGGCACGTGTTGTGCTATCAAACTATTTGTAGAAAGTGAGTCTGCGGCTATTTATTGCTATGCAGAAAGTATAGAATGCGTAGCCAATAAAGATAAATATTGGGTGAGTTATATTTACACGCACATACGCGAGCAAGACCAAGAACTGCTTGTGCGCGCGAGTTTACATTTGCAAACCGCGACACTGCGCGCACAACATCAATTAAAACAAGCTGATATTGATGAATAAAGATCAAATTTTTAATTTATTCACATCGCCATTTTAACGAGAGTATTTTGTAGTATATGTCTTCACTTATTACCCCTCGATTACCAAAAACCAAACAACAGCGAAACATTCCCGATCGTATAAAATGGGTGAGCTTATCGGGCTCTGCTAAAGCATTAGCGATTGCCAAAGCAGGTGAAGCACATAATGGTCCTTTAATAGTCGTGACCACCGATACCGCACAAGCGTATCAGCTAGAAAAAGAAATTCGTTTTTTTAGCCAGAACAAAGATCTTGAGGTTAATCTTTTCCCGCATTGGGAAACATTACCCTATGATCATTTCTCGCCACATCAAGACATTGTTTCAAAACGCCTTGAAACGCTATATTTATTAAGCCAAAAACGCGCAGGTATCTATTTAGTCCCGGTAAGTACGCTATTACAACGCATTGCTCCGGTGGAATATGTTGGCCAGCATTTATTGTATTTAGAAAGACAGCAAACACTCGACCCTACAGAATTTAGACGTAATTTAGAAAAGTCTGGTTATTTGCACGTTGGTCAAGTCATGTCGCACAGCGAATTTAGTGTGCGTGGCTCAATTATAGATTTGTTTCCAATGGGTAGTGATAAACCCTTCAGAATTGACTTATTTGATGATGAAATTGATTCTATACGCTACTTTGACACCACTACTCAGCGCAGTTTAGAAGAAGTCGACAAAATACGTTTACTACCCGCACGTGAATACCCCACTGATAAAGACGCTATTTCAGGCTTTAGAACACGCTATTTAGAACAATTCACTCAAGATAATAGTAATCAGCAAGAATCAATATTGTATCAAGTCAGTAAAGGCACTATGCCCGGCGGCATAGAATATTATTTGCCTTTATTTTTCAAACAAACTGCGACCTTGTTTGATTACTTACATGAAGACAGCATCTTTATTTATACCGATGACCTTCATCACGCTAGTGAGCGTTTTTGGTTAGACCTGAACAATAGATACGAGCAATATCAGTTCAATTTGGCGCGTCCTTTACTGCCGCCCAATCAGTTATTTTTAAGTGAACAAGAGCTTAATGCCAATTTAAAGCTGTGGCCAAGTGCTAAAGTCACACCTGATGACTTAAACAAAAGTGCAAGTCAAGTCCCCTTTAACACTCAGCCTATGCTCAATATAGGTATAGATACACTTGCCACAAATCCCTACGCTGCCATTCAGGCGGTGATTAAACAGGCGCTAGCAACGCGTAAAAAAGTGATATTTGTGGCCGAGTCAACAGGCCATAAAGAAAGTGTCATCAACATATTGAGTAAGGCTAATATTAAAGTGGTATCGGCTGAAACCTTTACGCTAGCACTTAACAGCAAAGACCCGATTAATATTGTGGTTGGGCAGCTTGAAGACAGTTTTGATTGTACCAATACGCAAAGTGCACTGCTGCTAATTACAGAGAAACAGTTGCTAGGGCACAAAGTCACTCGTCGTAAACAACGAAGTAAAAATACTCAAGTAGATGAAAGCGCAATTATTCGTAACCTTGCAGAGCTATCGGAAGGTTCCCCTGTTGTGCATTTTGAGCACGGTGTAGGACGCTTTTTAGGACTTGAAACTTTAGATGTAGGTGGTGTAACGACCGAATATTTGTGCATAGAGTACGCAAAGCAAGCCAAGCTTTACGTGCCTGTGTCATCGCTAAATTTAATTAGCCGTTATAGTGGTGGTGAAGCCGAGCATGCACCATTGCATAATCTTGGTAATGACACTTGGTCAAAAGCTAAGCAAAAAGCCGCCGAAAAAGTGCGTGATGTTGCGGCTCATCTACTCGATGTATATGCGAAACGAGCGGCTAAACCTGGCTTTGCTTACCCTATTGAGTGGAACGAATATCAGCGCTTTGCCGATAGTTTTCCGTTTGACGAAACACCCGATCAAGAAACCGCTATCAATGCCGTGTTACAAGACATGGGCTCAAATAATGCTATGGATAGGCTGGTTTGTGGTGACGTAGGTTTTGGCAAAACTGAGGTTGCTATGCGAGCAGCTTACATTAGCGCAATGCATGGTAAACAAGTGGCCATTTTAGTGCCTACGACCTTATTGGCGCAGCAGCATTACGAGAACTTTAAAAACCGATTTTCACAATATCCATTTAATATCGAAGTGGTGTCACGATTTATCAGTGCAAAAGATCAAAAAGTGGTCCTACAAAACTTACAAAATGGAAAAGTCGATATTGTGGTTGGTACGCATAAGCTTCTGCAAAAAGATGTCAAGTTTAACGATCTTGGATTGGTCATTATAGATGAAGAACATAGATTTGGTGTTAGTCAAAAAGAAAAATTCAAAGCCTTGCGTGCCGATGTTGATATTTTAACCCTGACCGCCACGCCAATTCCACGAACCTTAAACATGGCATTAAGTGGTATGCGTGACTTATCAATTATCGCAACACCGCCAGCCAAACGATTAGCGGTCAAAACCTTTGTGATGCAGCGACAGACCGAGATTATACGTGAAGCAATTATGCGTGAAATTTTGCGTGGTGGACAAGTCTATTTCTTACATAATGAAGTGAAAACCATAGAAAAAACTGCGACCGATATTGCAGAAATAGTGCCCGAGGCGCGAATTGCAATTGGTCACGGACAAATGCGCGAGCGCGAATTAGAAAACGTGATGAACGACTTCTATCATCAACGCTATAACGTATTAGTGTGCTCAACTATTATCGAAACCGGCATAGACGTGGCAACCGCGAACACAATCATTATTGATCGCGCCGACCATCTTGGTTTAGCCCAACTTCATCAATTAAGAGGCCGTGTTGGCCGCTCGCATCATCAGGCCTATGCTTATTTACTCACGCCTCATCCTCGCCGTATGACCAAAGACGCTAGCAAACGCCTTGAAGCGATAGCGTCATTAGAAAATTTAGGCGCTGGATTTGCATTAGCGACCCACGATTTAGAAATACGCGGTGCTGGTGAATTATTGGGCGATGGTCAATCGGGCCAAATGAATGCGATAGGCTTCAATTTGTATATGGAAATGCTTGAAGCCGCTGTAAAGTCACTTAAAGAAGGTAAAGAGCCAAGCTTGACCGATACACTTGGTAAGCAAACCGAGGTTGAATTGCGAATACCTGCGCTACTTCCAGATGACTATATAGGCGACGTTAATATGCGTTTAGGTATGTATAAAAAACTTGCGAACTGCAGTAACACAGATGAAATAGATGATTTCCAAATTGAATTGATAGACCGCTTTGGCTTATTACCCCCCCCCGCGAAAAACTTGGTGCAGCAGTCGCTTATTAAGCTGTCGGCAGATAAAATTGGAATAAATAAAATTGAAGCGAATGAACTTGGTGGTACTATTGAGTTTGCGCAAGATGCGAATATAGACCCTGGCGCTTTAATACAGTTAATTCAAAAACAACCTAAGAAATTCAGGTTTGATGGACCCACAAAAATACGATTTACGCATCAAACACCGGCAACACATGCGAGAGTGGATTTTGTGCAAGATTTGCTGGATTCATTGACAAAGGAGTGTTATGCGTAACCTACCAAAAAGCCAAATTATCGCTCTGAGAAGTGGTATAGCAAGTTTTCTGCCAAGCCAATTGACAGTGAGAAAGAGCGTGTTAGGCATTAGCTTGTTAATGGCTGTAATTAATACAGTTGCAGCAAATGCGATGGCACAAGCGAATGATGAGCCACAGTGGTGGTTCAATGTAGAGCTGATTGCTTTTAAACGCCAAATGCTCTCTACCAATAATGAAGATTTTAAAGAGGCTGATTTTGCGATTGATTTTACCAACAGTAATCAGCTTTTATATTTGTCGGCTATTGAGCAGCAATCAACGCAACCTGCTTTGGAAAATGCGTTAGCTGTTTGTAATGCTTCGGACTTAGTCAATAATCGTTTCAACGCTAATCTAGGTTTTGGACAAATGTCCACCGCCAAGACCTTAGCAAGCGTGCAAGAAATAGAAGCTCAAGCACAAAGCATTCGCACCAGTTCGTCTGACCAAGCGGTAGCGATTAATTCATTTATTTTTAGTGCTAGTTTGTTTGAAGCGCTTTTAGCGCCAATTGATATGCGCCAATTCAGTCTTGCGATTGCCGAAAAGCTCCATCCAGAACGTGAAGATACAGACGTTGTGACAAGATTCGCAAAGCGGGATGAAGATCTTCCTGAAGTCGTCAGCTTATCTATACTAGACGCTGATTTGCCCCAAGATTCACAAGTACAAATAGATACAATGCAGGCTCATCTGCAAGACATTGATCAGCGATTAGCCTCGATTATAAGTCTGCCTTTAAGCGTTACTTGTGTTGCCCAAAAACCTTTCTCAAGCGTACTTAATTCAAGGTTTACGCCCCTTGATAATGTAGATATGGAAGGCGAAATTTCAGACAATAGCATAAACGAAATTCCCACTATGTTATTTAATTCACGCGAGACATTTACCGGTTATAGTCAGCTTGTTGCAGAATCAGAATTATATTTAACTGACTACGCCAAAAAAGTATTTCAACAATCTGATATACAACCGCTTCTATATACAGCGTGGAGACAAGAAGTCGCATTTGGTGCTAATAATGCAGAATTTTACCAAATTCGAGCGGGTAAAAAATTAGTTAGCAAACAGCAACAAACATATGATCAGTGGAACAAACGCTATCAAGAAATGCATGAAAGTCGACAAGAGTTAAGCCAACAGAGTTTTTTTGATGAGTTAAAAGTTGCATTAGATGCAAATGAAGAAGTCGATTGGCTAGCTCAAGAAAACGCGACTGAAAGTGTATACAAAAGCACTGCATCTAATCAATCTGAGTTTGAACTAGATGGCCTATTCAAAGTGTACCTAGACTATGTAAATCAAGTGCCCTATTTGCATATTGACAGTGAATTTAAGCATTTTCGCCTTAAGCTAGATGAAACTGGGGATTCAAGTATAGCGACTTATCCGTTTAAACAGCGTAGACGAGTGATTAGTAAACAAATTCATTATTTTGATCATCCCGCATTTGGCATTGTTGTTAGGATTGAACGGTTTACACCGCCTATTGTTAATCAAGACACCGAAACTATTGAGTGAGCAAATAATGAAAATATACACAAAACAGGGCGATAAAGGTACAACGGCTGTTTACACTAGCAAAATGATAAGACTTGATAAAGATGACGTGTTACTTGACTGTTATGGCACATTAGATGAACTCAATTCGCATATCGGTTTAGTCGCTTGCTTAGTCAAAGATGTGTCAGAAATAACAAATCAAGGCGAAACTTTAAAACAATGGTTACCTATACTTGAAGAGATTCAACAGCAGCTTTTTTCAATCGGTTTTGCATTGTCAGATAGTGATAAATTGTCCAATGAAGCGGTAACGGCAATGGAAACCAGAATTGATGAAATACAAGGTATTTTACCCGCTCAAACCAGTTTTATTTTGCCCGGTGGAACTCTATTAGGTGCACATTTGCACGTGGCCCGAACCATTGCTAGGCGAGCAGAGAGACAACTTGTGAGTGTATCTAAACTGCATAGTGTAAATGATATAGCCTTGGCTTATGTAAATCGATTGTCGGACTTATTATTTGTACTTGCGCGATATGCCAATTTTATTCAGAACGTACCTGACATTAAAGTATAAAATTTAATTCATCGGTAGAGGTATTCAATGAAATTTATCAAATGGGTATTGCTTAGTATCCTGTTAGTGTGTTTTTTGACGGCGGGCATTGTTTATTTAACCTTAAATGGAAGTTTACCGAAGCTTGATGACAGTATTGAAAATGTTCCTATTTCGGCAAACGCAACCTTATCACGAGATGACTTAGGCACCGCGGTTATTTATGCCGAAACGAAACAGGATACCGCTTTTTTATTAGGTTACGCACATGCTCAAGATCGATTATTTCAGTTGGATTTATTACGCCGACAAGCTGCAGGTGAGTTATCAGAACTTGTCGGTAAGCGAGCCTTAGAAATTGATAAAAAGCATCGAATACATCAATTTAGGCAACGAGCACAAGCTATATTTAGAAAGTTGCCCGCCGAACAACAACAAGTATTGCAACATTACAGTGATGGCGTCAATCAGGCTGCTAAGGCATATGCGGTAAAACCCTTTGAATACATATTAACAAGTAGTAACTTTGCTCCATGGCAGCCTGTAGATAGCTTACTTGCCACTTATAGTATGTACATTGATTTACAACTTGCTCAAACTGAGATTGACTTTCACTTAACCGCCCTTAAAGAACTCTTCGGCGATGGTATGTATCAATTTTTTACATTACCCAGTAACTATCAGTCAGCGCTTGATTACACGGTTATTCCTTCGGGACATATAGATATTCCGGCTGCACCCCTTACCGATTTAGCGCTTAACAATGCACCCAAAAAATCGAGTCAGGCTGTATTGAAAAATAAAACTCAACAAACCCTTGCAAGCATTAGCCAAATAAATGAACTGCCTGATATTGGCAGTAATAACTGGGCGGTAGCGGGTAAGTTCACCAGTAGTACCAGTGCTATGTTAAGTAACGACATGCACCTAGGACTTCGAGTACCTTCTGTTTGGTATCGCACGCAGCTAAATTACACATCTGACAACCAAGCTATTCAGGTTACAGGGCTTTCTTTACCCGGCACGCCCATTTTAGTGGTAGGCAGTAACGGTCACGTCGCGTGGGGATTCACAAATGCCAATATAGATAACGTCGATTGGGTAAAGCTATCTGACAATGCGCCGCTTAAAACGATTACCGAGGAAATTATTACGCCTGAAGGAGCCGAAACCTTTACATTTGAAATGAGTGAGTATGGCCCAGTACGCCAGTTTAGAGGCGTCAAGTACGCACTCAAATGGGTGGCGCATGAAGATTATGCAGTAAATCTTAACATTGCCGACATGCCAAAAGTTACCTCGGTAGAAGAAGGCTTGGCTTTTTCAAAAAGCATCCGGATACCGGTACAGAATATGGTCATCGCAGATAGCCAAGGCCATATAGCTTGGCAGTTAACAGGCGCTATAACAGGGAGAACTAATAACGTTAGGCATGCCATAGACGAGTCTGATGTCAGTCCTTTATGGTCACAAAACGAAGCGCAACCCGCCAATCACATTGACCCGGAAAACGGCAGAGTGTGGAGCGCAAATGCTCGTGTAATGGGAGTTGAAGATCTGCAACGCTTTGGAGATGGAGGCTATGCCTTAGGCGCTCGACAGCAACAAATAATGAAACGACTATTGCAGCAATCTTCCTTTACAGAACAAGACTTCTATAATATCCAGCTTGATAATCAAGCCTTGTTTTTAATGCCATGGCATAATTTGCTTGTAAATGCGCTTAAAAATAACCCGCAAAAGTATGCCGAAGAGTTACAGTACTTAAATGACTGGCAAGCTTGTGCATGCGAAGATTCGGTGGGCTATACGTTAGTTCGTCGCTTTAGAAGTCGTATAATTAATCAATTAATTGCGCCCATTGACGTTATATTATCGCAGTATGATTTAGATTCGTCTAATCTACTGCGTGGAATTGAGCCTGCTATTTGGGCTATTATAGAAGCGCAACCTAGCGATTGGCTACCGTCAGGAATTATTGATTATCAATCTTTTTTCATGAGCGCTTATGATGCGACGAAAGTCGACTTACTAAATAAGTTTGGTGGTGATCAACAAGACTTAGCGCAGTTAACATGGGGTAATGTAAACACGCTTCGTGTTAATCACCCATTCGCATCATCCTTAGGCGTGTTTTCTAGCATTGTAAACATGCCGGAAGTCGCGGGATTCGGTGATAGCTTTTTACCTGCAGTGCAATCGGGTAGTTTCGGTGCATCGCAACGCTTAATTGTGCGACCTGGAAATGAAGATAAGGCAATTTTGACAGTACCGGGTGGCCAATCAGGTCATCCACTATCGCCCTATTTTAAAACGGGTTTTAAAGAGTATGCGACGCAGCAACATACACCACTTTTACCTTCAGAAACTCAGCATAGCATTACATTTATACCGGCAAGTGCAACAGTTGAATAAATGTAAAAAGCGATTGGCTAAGGTGTTGTGGTCGATATAACTGATGTTTTTTTCTGCTGTGTTTGCATATAATTTTGCCATTGACGCTTAGCTTCTGCTACGGCGTCACCCTCATAGCCTTTTTCATTAAGTTGTGTTGCAACCTTATCAACAAGAGCATCGCGTTGCTTAACCAATTCCTTTGACTGCTTATGCATGTCTTTAAAAGCAGGGTACTGCTCGTAAACCTTATCAAGATCTTGAAACTCAAAAAATGCAGTCTCAAACGCACGTTGGTAGTTAGTTTTCATACCCTGAAATTCTAAAAACACGAGTCCTTGCTGACCACTTAGCAACTTAATATCCGATGCTGGCAAATCTACTTCTTCAGCGGCGGCAAGTAGTATTTCTTGCCATTGTAGCAATAATTTACGGTCTTGTTGTTGTGCGGCTTCGGCTAATACCGTTTTTACATCTTCAGCATTTAATAGTTCATTTAGGGTTAACAAAGGCGCTGGCGTTTGTTGTGACGACGGAGTCGGTAAATCTATTTTATCTGAAGTGTGTTCATTTTCTGAAGTTTGCTCGGCTGGAGTGCATGCAAACAAAAATAAAGCGCACAAAAAAGTGCGCTTTAGCGATAAGATTTTTGTTTTAACGACAAATTTACTTGTTAACAGGGATATTCTCAACTCTACTTTTCAGTTTTTGGCCCGGTCTGAACGTCACAACACGACGTGCCTTAATAGGAATATCTTCACCCGTTTTAGGGTTGCGTCCTGGTCGTTCACTTTTAGTGCGCAAATCAAAATTACCAAAGCCAGACAGTTTTACCTGCTCGCCAGATTCTAAACACGTTTTAATTTCTTCAAAGAATAACTCAACTAAATCTTTCGCTTCTTTCTTATTTAGGTTAAGTTTTTCGAATAAATGTTCTGCCATATCTGCTTTGGTTAACGCCATACGTTTTAATCTCTCAATGCTGCACTAAAATTATCTCTCAAATGTCTAATTACTTTATCGACAGTAATTTGAATTTCTTGATCTTGTAATGTTTTATCAACACTTTGTAACCAAATAGACAGTGCCAAGCTTTTTTCGCCATCATTTATGCCTTCACCTGTATATACATCAAACAAGTTTAAGCCAACCAACTCAGATATTCCAATTTTTTCGATACTTTTTAGTAATTTACCTGTTTCTATGCTCTGGGAAACAGTCATTGCAAGATCACGTCGAATAGCCGGATACTTAGAAATAACTTGGGCTGTAGGCAAGTTTCTATGCTCAATATTGGCTAAATTTAATTCAAATGCAAATGTCCGACCATTTAGCCCTAATACCTTCTCAAATTTAGGATGGATAGCACCAATGATGCCAATTTCTTCATCATCTACTTTAATGACGGCACATTGACCAGGATGAAATGCATGATGCTGCGCGACTTCATATTCTGCTTTCACTTGCCCTGCCGATAACTCCAAAATTGATTCCACAGTGGCTTTTGCATCAAAGAAATCGATAGGCTTATTCGCAATCGACCAGTGTTCACGATGCGTATTACCCGCCATAACTGCAGATAATTTAGTATCTTGCTTTACGCCATTTTCAGCATTTTTATCAGCATTAAAGACCAAGCCCGACTCAAATAATGATAGATTAAGCTGTTGACGCTTTTGATTGTTCGATAAAGCTTGTAACAATCCAGGCAATAAACTCACGCGCATTACCGACATATCAGAACTAATTGGGTGCGGTAAAGTTAATACTTTAGCGTCAGGAAACAATAATGCTTGTTTTTTAGGGTCAACAAATGAATACGTAATCGCTTCTTGATAACCATTTGCACATAACAAATGCTTAAAGCGGTTAGTGTCTATTTTTGTTTCACGCTGATACGACATTGAAAGACTGGCCAAGGGCGCAGCATTTTTAATATTGTTATATCCATAAACACGCGCAACTTCTTCAATTAAATCTTCTTCAATTGCAATATCAAATCTATATGAAGGTGCCATTACTTGCCAACCGTTATCGGTTGATGAAACTTTCATTCCAAGACGATTTAAAATATCGGTCACACGGTGTGAGTCAATTTTAACACCCAGCACTCTAGCCAGACGCTTTTCACGCAATACGACCTGCTTGCGCACAGGTAAATGCGATTCACTAAGTGCTTCGGTAATTGGGCCGGCTTGCCCGCCAACTATCTCTAAAAGCAATTGTGTTGCGCGCTCCATCGCCGTAACTTGAAGTTTTGCATCAACACCCCGCTCATATCGATGGGAAGCATCGGTATGTAAGCCATACTGTCTGGCTTTGCCTAATATTGAATCGGGTTCGAAAAATGCGGCTTCTAAAAAGATATTGGTGGTATGGGTTTGCACACCAGAATCTAGTCCACCAAAAATACCGGCTATTGCTAAGGCTTTTTGTTCGTCGGCTATTACTAATGTGTTTTCAAACAGCGTCACTTCATTTCCATCAAGAAGCGTTAGCCTTTCATCTGCGTGTGCCTTACGAACTATAATATCACCCTGCAATTTGTCGTTATCAAACGCATGCATAGGATGACCCAACTCGAGTAGCACAAAGTTAGTCACATCGACCACAGGATCGATGGAACGAATATCACTGCGTCTTAGCTTTTCTTTAAGCCAAAGTGGTGATTCAACCGATAAATCAACGTTTTCAATGACTCTGCCTAAATAACGCGGGCAATCTTGTGGATCAATAAGTTGAATGTTGCGTGACTGTGTTGAAGCAAGCTCTGTTTTAGCCACTTTAACGAACTTAACATCTTCTTGATTTAACACGCCTACTTCACGGGCAATACCTTTAAGCCCTAAGCAATCGGCTCTATTTGGGGTAAGGTCAATTTCAATCGTATGATCGTTTAACTGAAGATATTCTCGAATATCTTGGCCTATTAAGGCGTCACTGGGTAATTCTAAAATACCAGAATGATCTTCACCCATGCCTAACTCAGAAAAACTACATAACATACCGTGCGACGGTTGGCCACGCAGTTTAGCTTTCTTAATTTTAAAGTCACCTGGTAACACTGCACCAACGACCGCAACAGCAACAATAAGACCTTGGCGGCAATTTGGTGCGCCGCATACTATATCAAGTAAGTCATCGCTTCCTACGTTGACCTTAGTCACCTGTAGTTTATCAGCATCAGGATGCGGGCCACATTCAACCACTTCACCCACAATCACACCGCTAAACTTACCGGCTACAGGCGCTATGCCATCTACTTCTAAACCCGCCATGCTTAATTGTTCGCATAGTTCGTTTGTACTTATTTTTGGGTTGACCCACTCTCTTAACCAAGCTTCACTAAATTTCATTTTCTACTCTACACTATGCAAACTGTTTTAAGAAACGAACGTCATTTTCAAAAAATGATCGTAAATCAGTTACGCCATACCGCAACATCGTTAATCGTTCAACACCCATACCAAACGCAAAACCCGTATATTCTTCTGGGTTGATATTAACCGCTTTGAGCACATTTGGATGCACCATTCCGCAGCCTAATACTTCTAACCATTTACCATCTTTACCCATCACATCAACTTCAGCAGATGGTTCAGTAAAAGGAAAATACGAAGGGCGAAAACGTACTTGTAAGTCTTCTTCAAAAAAGTGGTGTAAGAAATCGTGCAAAATACCTTTTAACTCAGCAAAGCTCACATTCTTGTCGACCATTAGCCCTTCAACCTGATGAAACATAGGCGTATGCGTTTGATCGTAATCGTTGCGATAAACACGTCCAGGCGAAATAATCCGAAGCGGTGGCTTTTCTGCCTGCATGGTCCGAATTTGTACACCCGAGGTTTGCGTGCGTAACATTAAATCGGGATTAAAGTAGAAGGTGTCATGGTCGGCGCGCGCGGGATGATTTTTGGGAATATTAAGCGCATCAAAGTTATGAAAGCCGTCTTCAATTTCTGGTCCTTGCTTTACCGCAAAGCCTAATTCAGCAAAAAAACTTTCTATGCGCGCAATGGTGCGGCTAACAGGATGCAAATTTCCCAAAGTGTGGTTCCTACCTGGCAAGGTTACATCAACTGCTTCGCCCGCTAGCTTGGCATTTAACTCGGCGTCTTTCAAACCTTGTACTTTGCTATTAATCAAGCTTTGTACTTCTTGCTTGGCAAGATTAATGCGTTGACCAGCAACAGGACGTTCTTGAGCAGACAATGCACCTAAGCCTTTCATCAGCTCGGTAACCTTGCCTTTTTTGCCCATAAAGGCCACTCTTACAGCATCAAGCTCAAGCGGCGTATTAGCGCCCTCAACTGCTTGACGAGCTTCTTCGATAATTGCTTCTAGCTCCATCATTTCCTCTTATTCGAGCGCGTTTTGCGGAAATGCTACGCATATTTTGCAGCATTCACCTAAATATTATTCGTAGGCTGTCATTTTACACATTTTCACAATACTTTATGCACAAAATGTAATGCTTTTAGGTATTTTATTTATGTGGATAATGATTAGAAGAAGATGTGTGGAAGTTTGTTTAATTGATGGGATCAAAAAGGCGAGCATCCTGCTCGCCTTTTCAAAAAAGAACTTAAACTGTCATTGACTATAAAATCAACAACTGGGTTTAATAAATTACGCCAATGCGCCTTTTGCTGCATCAACTAGGGCAGAAAATGCCGCTTTATCGTGTACAGCGATATCTGCAAGTATTTTACGATCGATTTCAACAGAAGCTTTCTTCAAACCATTGATGAAACGAGAATAAGACATACCATTTTGACGTGATGCTGCATTAATACGCGCAATCCAAAGCTGACGGAATTGACGTTTTTTGTTACGACGGTCGCGATATGCATACTGACCTGCTTTGGTTACTGCTTGTACCGCTACACGATAGACACGTGAACGAGCACCATAATAACCTTTAGCTTGTTTTAATACTTTTTTGTGACGTGCGCGAGCTACTACGCCGCGTTTTACTCTAGCCATTGTTCAGTCTCCTAAGTGCTAAGTTATACGTACGGCAACATACGTTGGATAAGAGCGGTATCATTTTTATGAACCAGTTTCTTACTACGTAAGTGACGTTTGCGCTTAGTACTCTTCTTCGTCAGAATGTGACGCAAATGAGACTGCTTGCTTTTAAAGCGACCCGAACCCGTTTTACGAAAACGTTTTGCAGCTCCGCTGTTTGATTTCATTTTAGGCATTGCTAAAACTCCGCATTGTTTTAACTCACTGGCAATATAAAAACGCCATGTAAGTGAGTGGTTAAAATTTGCAGCAAGGTGTCATTAGTTGTGCAGACTAGTGAACTTTAGACCATTACTACTTCTTGTTAGGTGCAAGTACCATGATCATTTGACGACCTTCAACACGGTGTGGGAATGACTCCACGTTCGCGATGTCTGCTAAATCGGTTTTAACGCGATTAAGCAAGTCGATGCCAATCTCTTGGTGAGCCATTTCACGTCCGCGGAAGCGAATCGTTACTTTAGCTTTATCTCCACCTTCTAGAAAGCGACGCAGGTTGCGCAGTTTTACCTGGTAATCGCCTTCATCAGTGCCAGGGCGAAATTTAATCTCCTTGACCTGAATTTGCTTTTGTTTCTTTTTCTGCTCTTTCTGGGCTTTGCTCTTTTCGAACAAAAACTTCCCATAGTCCATAATCTTACAGACTGGTGGATTAGCATTTGGGCTAACTTCTACTAAATCTAGGGTTGCTTCAACAGCCAGCGCCATCGCTTCAGCGAAAGGGACTACTCCGGCTTGTTCGCCATCTGCTGTGACCAAGCGTACTTCATTTACAGTAATTTCTTCGTTAATGCGGGCTTTATCGCCCTGAGATTTATTGCTAACGCCTTTAATTTGCTATTCCTCCAAAAATTAAAAATATAGCGGGTAAGGTCTTGATGATTACCAACATTGTTGACAAATACATCTCTCGACCTCCCTCGCAGCTTTCTATTATACCTATTCTAAACCGTAGTGCTATTTAATTTTTTAGATTTTACATCTTCATCTAACAAAGATGCAAAATCAGCAATACTCATTACGCCTAAATCTTTCCCTTTGCGCGTTCTTACAGACACTTGCTTAGACTCTTTTTCTTTGTCACCCACTACCAGTAAATAAGGCACTTTGCGTAATGTGTGCTCTCTTATTTTAAAGCCAATTTTTTCATTTCTGATATCGAGTCTTGCTCTAAACCCTTGCGCTTTTAAGGCAGCAACCACTTCACGCACATATGGGGCTTGAGAATCGGTGATATTTGACACGACCACCTGTGTAGGTGCTAACCACGTAGGAAATGCACCAGTATACTCTTCTGTTAATATTCCAATAAAGCGCTCGAGCGAACCCAATATTGCACGATGGATCATCACCGGTGTTTTACGCTCGCCTGCTTCATCTACAAAGGTTGAACCTAAACGTCCTGGCATAGAGAAATCAAGTTGTATTGTGCCGCACTGCCATGCTCTATCTAAACAATCATGTAGTGTAAATTCTATTTTAGGGCCATAAAATGCGCCCTCACCCGGCTGATAATCAAACTCTATCTGGTTACTGGTTAAAGCGTCAGCAAGTGCCTTTTCTGACTTATCCCAAATTTCATCGCTACCTACGCGCTGCTCGGGACGTGTGGAAAGCTTGACCACCACTTTTTCAAAGCCAAACGTTGCATAGGTGTCGTACACCATTTTAATACAATCGCTAACTTCGGCTAAAATTTGACTTTCTGTACAAAATATATGCGCATCATCTTGCGTAAACCCACGCACCCGCATAAGGCCATGTAAGGCTCCAGAAGGTTCGTTGCGGTGACAACAGCCAAACTCGGCCATTTTAAGCGGTAGGTCGCGATAAGACTTTAAACCCTGATTGAAGATTTGCACGTGACCTGGGCAATTCATAGGCTTAATCGCATATTCACGTTTTTCTGACTCGGTGGTAAACATGTGCTCGCCATATTTTTCCCAGTGTCCAGATTTTTCCCATAAAGTACGATCCATCATTAAAGGACCTTTTACTTCGTCATATTCGTAATCAATTAGTTTTTGACGAATAAAGGCTTCTAACTGTGTGTAAATTGTCCAGCCATCATTATGCCAAAACACCATTCCGGGTGCTTCTTCTTGCCAATGCCATAAATCAAGCGCTTTGCCAATTTTACGGTGGTCACGTTTCTCTGCTTCTTCAAGGCGATTTAAATAGGCTTTTAATTGTTTTTTATCTGACCATGCGGTGCCATAAATTCGCTGCAACATTTTGTTGTCGCTATTGCCACGCCAATAAGCCCCTGCCACCTTCATTAGTTTGAAGTGCTGACAAAAACGCATATTAGGCACATGCGGTCCGCGACACATATCAACATATTCTTGGTGATGATAAAGTCCGGGTTGATCGCTCTTGGCAATGTTGTCATCTAAAATTTCCATTTTGTATGACTCGCCACGCGCTTCAAAGGTGTCTCTGGCCTGTTGCCATGACACAACCTTTTTTATCACGTCATAGTTAGTCTTGGCGAGTTGCAACATGCGCTTTTCAAGCGTTTCAAGTATTTCTTGGTTAAGTGGTACTTCTAAATCAACATCGTAATAAAAGCCATTGTCTATAACCGGTCCAATCGCCATTTTTACGTCTGGATACAATTGTTTAATGGCATGCCCTAGCAAATGTGCGCACGAATGGCGAATAATTTCAATGCCGTCATCATCACGCGCGGTAATAATTTGCAACTTTGCATCATTGTGAATTAAGTCTACAGCATCAACTAATAAACCATCAACACGGCCAGCTATAGTGGCTTTTGCCAGTCCTGGGCCTATATCGTTAGCCACATCTAATACAGAAACTGCGTTGTCAAATGAACGTTGACTACCATCGGGGAGTGTAATTACAGGCATGTTTTTCCTTCCAGTGGTGACGCCTACCAAGCGCCACTTGATTATATTTTCACTATTAGACCTAAGTTAGGATAAAAAACCAATGCAAAAGCAGAATATTATGTTCATTCTAAGTTAAATTTATTAGCGTGTGTTTAGGATGTACGGTAAGAGTGTTCGCTTTGCATACAACATATTTTTGTAATTATAACGACATGGGGTGCGTAGTTGCAATCTTAGATGCTTGTCTATTTACATAAACAAGCTAAATTCACCCATTTACAATGTATTTGACACAAATTCACATTGAATTGACCCAAAATTAGACTATAAATAGTAACAACCTTATATATCATTCTATTTTTGGCCCATATGAAGTGCTTAGCAAGTAAAAGCGGTGACTTTGGTTTTCTAGTAACACTACTCATATTGTTTTGCAGTGGGTGCGCCAAACATCATCAAATAGAAAATGACCTGCAAAGTTACGCAGAACGCTTACAAGACTTCACTCTCATTCGTGTTGAGCCTTTACAGGCTAACTATACTTTGCAAGCACCCAAAAAATCAGCGCTAAAGCAAGAACTTCCCACTCTTAACATTAATTTACGTGAATTTTATGCATTTAACGATTGCACGCTCAATCAACTTGTTGCCCAGCGCAACACCAGCTTAGGCAAAATGCAATTACCTTCCACTCGATTTGTATACGAGACACAACTTATTAGTGAACTAAAAAGTTGCATCAATTATGTTAACGATAACGGTGAAGACCTTGCAATAAGCTCCAAACTTAAAGAATGGCTAGCGATAAAAGAGCAACAGTTGCCTATCGTTTGGACAAATTTATTCACGCAGTCTGACGAAATATACAATCATTTGACTATGGCTAGCGGCTTCATATCAGGCAAAGCAGCTGATGATTTACAAGCCACCAAACAAGCCTTTACATTTTTACTGAATGCCGAACTCCAACACCCTGTCAATTTGAGCGAACTTGAATATCATTTACAACAACTCAGAAATTCCCCCTTGCTTGCCAGACTATGGCGCACACAATTGCTCATTAGTCAGCAACTTGATAATATTTCGCCACTTTTAGAACAATATTTGGCAAAAAATACATGTGCAACACTGCAACAAAAAGAAGACCTTAAAATTATGCGCAATATATTTAAAATGTTCTTTGCCGATAAAATCCAGCCGCTAGGCGGCGAGTTAAATCGCTATCACTATTTACTGTCGCCTTTAATGATCAAAATAACACAAGCCACAACTGGTGCTGACGCATTTTCGCAGTTTATTAATCATCAAGTGATAACGCAACATGAGATGTATAAAGAAAGCATGTCTAGACATATTAAATTGTGGCAGAAGGTGTTTGGGCGTTGCGATTAAAATACAGATGTAAACAATTAGGCGTCAGTATACTTAAGGTATCTAAATTTAGTACAATCAAAACGACCCAATACACACTTTTAATGCCTATTTCAGCCATTGATTGCATGATATGCTAAGCATTACTCTTTATTGATGTAACCTTTAAAATGAACAATATATATGATATTCCGCACATTGATTTACGTGGCAAGGTGCCTGACGAAGAATGGATTACGCGCGTTAATCTTGCCGCTTGTTATAGATTGCTAGTTTTGCATGGCTGGGACGATCTTATTCACACGCATGTGTCTGCAAGAATACCGGGCACCGAAGATTTACTCATAAACGCGTTTGGTTTAGCTTTTGAAGAAGTGACTGCCTCTAATTTAGTCAAAATTGATATTGACGGCAACGTACTTGATGCGCACTCGCCTTTCACGATTAATCCTGCAGGGTTTACCATCCATAGCGCGGTACATCATGCCAGACCGGATGATCAATGCGCCCTGCACCTGCATCATAGCGATGCTATTGCGGTAGCCAGTTGTGAACAAGGGCTAATGCCTTATAGCCAATACTCTGCCTTTGCACTGGCGAGCATGAGTTATCATAAATATGAGGGTTTGGCGGTCAATCATGATGAAATAAAGCGCCTGCAGCAAGATTTAGGCAGCGCTAACTTTATGTTATTAAGAAATCATGGCGCACTTACTATGGGCATAACTATAGGCGACGCTTTTATGCATATGTACGATTTAATTACCGCGTGCGAAATTCAGGTCAAACTGCAGCACAGTCAAAGTAACATTATGCAGGTTGGGCAAAATGTTATTGACGGTATTAAAGCGCAAGCAAATATTGTGCACACAGGCCAAACTGGTGGGCAAAAAGCATGGCCCGCAATGTTACGCCGTGTAAAAAGAGCTTATCCTAATTTTGACCAGTAGCTTTTAAAAATCCGTATCGATTACTCACTGTTCACTATTTATTTTTTTATTAAATTTTACTATTAAGACGCATAACATGAAAATTACCCACGTAGAAATATTCGACATTCATTGCCCTGACAGAACAACTTGGCACCCCATTTTTGTGCGCGTGCATACCGATGAAGGCATTCATGGTGTGGGTGAAGCGGGTCTTGCTTATGACTGGGGGCACAGTGCAGCAGCTGCCATGATAAAAGAAATTGCCGAAGCCGTACTGATAGGTTTTGACCCCTTTAAAACCGAATTGTTATGGTCAAGAATGCTGCGCGAAAGCTTTTGGGGTTTGGGCGGCGGACCCGTTTTATATGCCGCCATGAGCGCCATTGACACCGCACTTTGGGACATAAAAGGCAAAGCACTCAATGTGCCTGTATACCAACTATTAGGCGGTAAAACGAATGACAATTTACGCACCTATGCTAGTCAATTACAGTTTGATTGGAGCCAAGACTGCATAAAAATGCTGACGCCTGACGACTACAAGCGTGCTGCTGCAAAAGCCATGGCCGAAGGCTATGACGCCGTAAAAGTTGACCCTATTGTGTATGATCAAAATGGTGACTCTAGCTTTGATCGCACTAAGCTATTTACCCCCGCACAAATGAAATTGTTTGGCGATAGACTGCGCGCTATTCGCGAAGAAGTGGGCGACGGTGTTGATATTATTTTTGAAGCTCACTCGCTTATGGGCTGCGCATCGGCTATTCAAATGGGAAAAATAGTGGAAGAAGTGGGCTGCATGATGTACGAAGAACCCGTTAATTATTTAAATTCAGCGGTGCATAAAAAAGTCTCCGATAAGGTCAATGTTCCTATTGCCGCCGGCGAGCGTTTGTATCATAGATGGGACGTACGACCCTATTTTGAAGACCAATCTATAGACGTACTGCAACCTGATATTGGCTTATGTGGGGGCTATACCGAAACTAAAAAAGTGTGCGATTATGCCGATGTGTACGATATTAGAATTCAGGCTCACGTTTGTGGTGGCCCCGTTGCTACAGCGGCAGCATTGCAGTTAGAAGCCGCCATACCAAACTTTTTAATTCATGAGCATCATACCTATGCTATTAAGCATTGGAACCGCGAGCTTTGCTTGCAAGATTACCAGCCCGTTAACGGCCGCTTTAAGGTGCCTGACTTACCTGGCATTGGTATTGAACTGAATGATAAAGTGGTTAACCGCTCACCTAAGGTAACCGTAAAATAAACGCTTAAAAACCATAGAAAGTATATGCGTTGTCATGCAATAGAGCGCTTTGCAAATCGCTTTTTTTAAGCCGCGCGATACTTTCTATTATGATGAGCCAATATTCTTGATAAGTATAGGCCAATAAGCATAATGGGAAATTACTCGCTAGCATAACGCGCTTAACGCCAAATAGACTGAGCACATCGCCTACTACGCGTTGTAAGTCGTTAATGGTAAATTCGCGCGTTACCATTTCAAACCCTGAACACTTCACATAAACGGTTTGTAACGCCGCAAACGCTGACATATTTTCAAACCACTGCTGGTAAGCATTTGAACCTTTATCATCAAAAGGCGGAAAACCAGCATGATTGATCACAAGCTTTAGGGCTTGAGGCATAAATAACAAAGTTTTGGTAAAAAGATTGATTAGCCCAGTAAGTTGCTGATTAACAAAGTCGCATTGCAATTCAAATATAAGTTTCTGTTTCGCCAATATCTGTAAATTGTTAAGTACATTAGGATGCTCGCTTATCATTTCAGCATTATCATCAATAATGTAGCGAACACCTACTAAGCTTTCGTGTTGCTTAAGAGTCGTTACTACTTTTTCGAATTCGCTGCTATCAAGTAACAAATCAACATAAGCGATAGATCTACACGCATAAGCGGCCTGCCTATACGGATCTTTTTCTAAATATGAGAGCTCTTGCTCAGGCTGCTCATTATTAAAACCGGCTTCAATATGCACTAACCCGGCTAAGCTTAATTGCGGCGGCAATACTAAATCTGCAATAGAAAATGACTTAGCAATTTTCGCTTTATCAGCCCAAAATGGCGGATTTTGTGGGGCTAACCAAAGGTAATCACCTTTATTTAAATCAAATAAATGGAGATGCGGGTCTATAATTTTTTGCATATATTTAGCCGAAACATCGTCTTTTAGTTATTTGCCGTATGAAAAACTATCCAGTGGTATAGCCGCCATCAATCGCATATAAACTTCCCGTAATAAATGCGGCATCATCACTGGCTAAAAATAATGCCATAGCGGCGACATCTTCTGGCTGCCCTATTCTGCCTAAGGGTTGTAAAGCCGCCTCTTGCGCATGAACTTGCGTTAAGTCGGCTCCGCTTTTGTCACAATAAGCTTGTATCGCTTTATGATACAAAGGTGTTTCTATAGTACCTGGACACAGTGCATTGGCTCTAATATTATATTTTGCGTAATCAAGGGCAGTGGTTTTCGCCATAGAGGCAATGGCATGTTTGCTAAGATTATACGCAAATGAGTTGGATTTCCCGACGCTAGATTGATCAGAGCCCATAAAGATAATGACACCGTTTTGCTGTGCTTTTAAATACGGCAGTACTGCTTGGGTTACCGAAAAGGCCCCTTTAACATTAAGGTTAAAGACCTTTAAAAAATCCTCATGTGAGGTTTGCTCTATGGTGGCTGAAAAGTGCATGCCTGCGTTTGATATCAGGACATCAATTCCATATTTATCAGCTATGGTGCATACACAATCCTGCACTTTATTGTGATCAGTTATATCGCATCTGTAGAATTCACCCACGTCACTTTCGACAACATCAAGATTGCAAACACGATATCCGTTTTCGATAAATTTCTTAGCGACAGCAAGCCCAATACCAGAAGAACCGCCTGTAATAATTAGTGTTTTTTTCATGTATGATAAGTAATAGCATTATTTTAAAGTAGTGTAACGCCCAATACGGTTTGATTATAGTTAATCCGTTAGAAATTTGTAGCCGTAATATATAAACAGGCGTATAACGATTTTCTTATCTAACCATCAAGTTAAATTTTTCAGCAAATAACGGACAATACAAAGCATGTCAAAAAATAAAAACAAGCCCGAATTAGCGTTTGGACAAGCTCTTGGGACAGCGCCAGGCAATGTTGTTTCTTATTCGTCTGACTATAAAACGGCGAAAGATATAGAGTACCCTACTCGCAGTCACTACAGAAACTATGTAGATGGCATTTACATGGGGTATAAGTGGCAGTGCGTAGAGTTTGCGCGACGATGGCTATATGTAAATCATGGCATGATTTTTAATGATGTTGCCATGGCGTATGAAATATTTAACTTGCGTTATATTCGTGACGTTAAAAATAACACAGAGCTACCGCTAAACGCTTTTGCAAATGGGTCATCTCGCCCACCAGAACCAGGCTGCATGCTAATTTGGGACGAAGGTGGTGAATTTGAAGAAACCGGTCATGTTGCAATTATTACTGAAGTGTTTGACGACAAAATCAGAATAATTGAACAGAACATGGACTTTTGCACTTGGGGCGACGACACCGATTATTCCAGAGAGATAAAAGCGAAAATAGGCAATGCTGGTGATTACTGGTTGCAGTGCCCCTCTACCGATTCAACAATATTAGGTTGGGTTATGCAAACTGATAACGCTGCGCATAGCGAGCCCCTAGATGAACCTGATAAAAGCAAATGGAATTTATTAGCGAAAAATGTAGCCGACCAGCAACAAGAAAACCCACAGGCGCTTAAGGAAACACTAGAAGAACCATGGTTAAATTTAGCCAACGATGACGAGCAAGCTTATGTGGCAATGATGGACGGACATACCTTAACCTGCAATCCCGAGCGTGCTCTTAGTTATTATCAAATAAGCTCAGAAGCAGCCGACATGATTGAATCGGCGACCGATGAATTGCATCAAATGTTTATGCATGCCACCGAATACGTCCTTGATCATCCTAAACTATTGGAGAAATTTGGTTTACCCAGTGCTATTTTGCAAAAAATTAAAAGCTCTTGGGCAAACCGAAAGAACCAACTCATTACAAGCCGCTTTGACTTTGCGCTTTGTGAAGAAGGTTTAAAAGTATATGAATATAACTGTGACTCGGCATCTTGCTATATGGAAGTGGGCAAAGTACAGGGCAAATGGTTTAAACACTTTGAAGTAAAAGGTGGTGTTGATGCCGGTGAAAAATTATTCAAACGCTTAGTGAAAGCATGGCAACAGTGCGAACTCAATGGTTTAGTGCACGTATTACAAGATGACGATCCTGAAGAGACCTATCACGCTTTGTTTATGAAAAGTGCGATAGAAGCCGCAGGCTACGATTGTGAAGTTGTTAAAGGTCTTTCTTCACTCACGATAGGCGAAAATGGCGAAGTGCTCGATTGTAATAAGCAGCCGATAAAATGGGTATGGAAAACCTGGGCATGGGAAACCGCATTAGACGAATTGCGCCAAGACGACGCTTCGCTTAATGAACAAAAAGGTGGTAAGACGCCTACTTTAAGTGATGTCTTATTTAATGACGATATTATGGTGTTTGAACCCTTATGGACGCTCATCCCTAGCAATAAAGCTATTCTACCCGTGCTGTGGACAATGTTTCCCAACCATCCGTATTTGTTAAATTGTGATTTCGCTCTGAACGATGACTTAATTGCCTCTGGCTATGTATCAAAACCCATTGTAGGGCGATGTGGCGCAAACATTGAACTTGTAGATAAGCAACAAAATAGGCTGGAATACAAAGCCGGTAATTTTGAAGACAGGCCGCAAATTTTTCAACAATTATTTGCGCTTCCTCTCATTGATCAATTGTATGTGCAGGTTTGTAGTTTTACCGCACAAGGTAACTATGCCGGCAGCGGCGTTAGGGTTGATTCTAGTATGATCATTGGCAAAGATAGCGATTGTTTGGCGCTGCAAGTGAGCTATGACTAGTACTTATGTTTACTCTTTGTGGAGCGCTTTTCTAATGCTTATTTTTTTTACCCTATCAAGTTTTACAACGTAAGCATTGCCGCCTATGCCTTTAAATTGTTCATCGGTAAATACAATCGTATTGTCATCAAAAAAGGTTATTGCTTCTTTTTGCGTGACTATGCCTAATTTAATACGTGAAACATCACCCGAAAAAAAGTTATCATCTTTAAAGTTTTCAAATAACCAAATGCTGGTAGAGTCTAATAGTACTAACTTTGTGCGGTCCGGGCTCAATGCCGCTGAGGTTATCCAACATAACTCTTCCATTGTAGTACACGTTTTAAAAGAATCAATTAGCTCGGCATCAAAATTAGCAGCATGATCACCGACTTTATATAAATTGGTAATACCATCAAAAGGTTTTGTACGATTTTTGGTAAATAAATACAAGTGTCTACCAAGTGCTACAAACGCTTCTAAGTCAAAGTTACGCTTACTGGGTTTTACTTTGTCGGTATCTAATTCGGGATAGGTAAATTTAATTATTTCCGCTTCAGTTGTGTCTGTTTTAATATCAATCGGATTTTCAATTTTATAAATGGTGAGCCATTTTCTATCGTTATCATTGTTGCCAAAATCACCCAAAAAAAAGTGCCCAAATTTATTTTGAGTCATGTCTTCCCAGTCGACATTTTTAGCATTGGTGACAAGTATTTCTTGAGCAATCATGCCATCTTTATCGAGTCTGTAAAGTTTGGGCTCATCACCACCATCGTTGATAGCCCATAGTCGCTGATATTTATCAAACTCAATACCCGATATTTCTTTTAACTTAGGATCTACCGATACTTCTTTCATACTGTACAAAGTGTAAATTGCGGAGCTAACAAATATTGTGGTGATAATAAATACAGCTGCGAGAGAAGCTATAATACTTTTTTTCAACATGCAGTTTTAATAATTTTAAATACGAATATGAATTGTATTATTACTTATGCAGAGGCATAAGGGAATCTAAACCCTAAAAGAGTGTAAAACCTTCGTTAAAAATAGTGGTTGGCAACATACTTGACCTATCAAGCGATCTAAGGTGCTAACTTCAAAAACCGGGCATGTTGTGCAGCGTGGCTAGTTATCATGCCAATTTTAATTGAGTTGATCTTTGGCTCAATTGCACATGAATGGTTTTTGCGTGTAATTACATGGATTACATCAATCATTATTTTTATGCTTGCATTATCAGCTTTATATCGCAAAGCACCTCACAGACGTCAAGCAAAGTGGCGCTGGGTAACGTCCGTCGCGGTTGTAGCCGGCCCCTATATAGACACTAATAAAGATTGAAATAATAAGAACGGTCACATTGGGCTTGGGTTTTATGCCCAATTCACGCATAATCGCCGCCATTGAAGAATCACCTCAAAAACTGAACATAATTTGCTCATACTTTTACTCTTAACCAACATTGCTGCTACTATCGCTTTTGCAATATCTGGTGCTTTAGTTGCAGCTCGTCATAGGCTTGATATAGTCGGCTTTGTGTTTATGGCATGTATCACAGGCATTGGCGGTGGCACCCTGCGCGATACAATATTAGACGTTCCTGTGTTTTGGCTTGATGACTATTACACAATAATCGTTTGTAGCTTGGCAGCTATAGTCACCTATTTTGCCGCGCAAAATATTTCTAGACGGTCTAAAGCTGTGCTGTGGGCAGATGCCTTGGGTATGGCACTATTTACGGCACTTGGTGCGCAAAAAGCAATGTCTTTAGGTATGAATATTCCAGTTGCTACAATAATGGGAGTTTTTAGCGCTTGTTTAGGCGGGATTATTAGAGACGTTATTGTTAATGATGTACCTGTGGTATTTCAAAGAGACATTTATATCAGCGCATCTTTACTGGGCGCAGCAACCTATTGCGTTATTCACGCCTATACACCCGTTACCGAAGGTTTCGCACTTGTGATTGGCGGTACACTGACGTTTGTAATTCGCGCTTTAGCAATTACTCGCAATTTAAGAATACCGGCCCACAAAGGTTTAGACTAAAGCACATAACCGAATGAAAACATTAATGTTTATATCTTATTTATATTACATTCGAAGATATATTACTGGCCTTACTTCTGTTAAAGTTAAAGGCCAATTAAACATTTTCAGCAAAAGACACTATGGATTATTTGATTTTCGCCTTCGTTGGGATGCTTTACTTGGTTTACTCGTTAACCACTCGCCAGCTTGGTCGACATGAAGTTACGGGGCCTATATTTTTTGTAGTTGGCGGATTTTTGTTAGCTTGGCTTATTCCTTATAAACACGATACCCTATTAAATAGTATCGACATGGCATTACCATTAGTAGAAATAACACTTAGTCTATTCTTGTTTGCTGACGCTGCAAAATCTAAGTTGAATGTCCTTAAACATAGCTTTCAATATCCCAGTCTTCTTCTTTTCCTAGCCTTACCACTTACTTTAATCTTGGGCATGGTAACGGCGCTATTCTTCTTTGATAATTTAACAGTGGTTCAAGTTGGCTTGCTCGCCATCGTATTAACCCCCACGGATGCGGCGTTAAGTAAAGGTTTGCTAGAAAATAAAAATGTACCCGAAAAAATTCAGGAAGGGATTAACACTGAAAGTGGATTGAATGATGGCTTATGTGTGCCTATATTTTTATTGTTTCTTTTACTCGCTGAAGATGCCGATTCAGCCATTTCGGCCTGGACGATATTAGAAGTATTTACGCGTGAACTAGGGATTGCCGTGTTTGTAGCAATCATAGGGCTTGCTATTTTCATTCCTGCCCTCAACTTTGCATTCAGACATAAATTCTTTGTTAAAACATCAAGTCCTTTCTTATTAGTGGGATTTGTAACCGTACTATTTTCAATCACTCAGTCGTTGCATGGTAGCGGATTTATCGCGGTTTTTTGCGGTGGCCTATTATTTGATAGATTTTGTGACCCAGCACTGCGTGAAAGAGTGGTGGCCGACAGTGAACACGTAGCCGATTTTGTTTCACTACTTATTTGGCTAATGTTTGGTTGTGTGTTCGCTTATCTCGTTTTACCCAGAATAGACTATGTTATAGTGTTGTACGCTATTTTATCGGCTACTCTAATTAGAATTATACCTGTCATGCTTTCATTGCAATTTACCAAACTGAGCATAAAAGATCGGTTTACGTTCGCTTGGTTTGGGCCCAGAGGTTTAGCTTCAATTGTGTTCACTCTCATGATTATGGAATCTGATGTCGCGCTTAAGTATGAAATTGCGACGATTACTATGATGACGATTTTATGCAGTGTTTTTATTCACGGCATTAGTACCAGACCACTGTCCAATAGCTATCGAAAATAATATTGTCGACAGTATTCACTGAATTGTATTTGTTTTAATTTTGAATTATTTTTTTCAATCTATTGCCACGCACACTTTAACTCGTGACCAAGTTAAATCTGATCTAAAGCTGCCTGCGTTGCATATACAAGAGCATTAAATATGCTATTAGTTGAATCAAAATTTAAAAGGAGACACAATGAAAAAAATTCTTATTCCATTGACCAACCACGCAACCTTAGGTGAAACAAAAGAAGCCAACGGTACCTTCTCGCCAGAATTAACGCATGCACTTGACGTATTTATCGACGCTGGTTATGATTATGATTTAGCCTCAATTAACGGTGGCGAAGCGCCCATTTACGGAACAGACGCCGAAGATGATGCTGTGAATAGCAAAATACTCAAGAACGCAGAGTTTCAGTCTCGATTAAAAAACACCCTGCCAGTTTCTAAAGTAAATATCAGCGACTATGACGCAGTTTTCTACCCAGGCGGCTTTGGCTTGTTGTCTGATTTGGCCAGCAACACCGAGTTTGCAGCACTTAGTGCACGCCATTATGAAGGTGGCGGTGTGTTGTCGGCGGTATGTCATGGTCCAGCGGGCCTGCTTCCTATTACTCTAAGTAATGGCGATAAGCTGTTAGCCGACAAATCAGTCACTGGATTTACACGCGAAGAAGAAATTGATTATGAGACAATCGATAAAATTCCTTTTTTACTCGAAGAAAAGCTGGCGCGCAATGCAAAGCAGTACAACAAAATGCAACCTTGGTCTGAATTTGTAGTGACCGACGGCCGAGTTATTACCGGTCAAAACCCAGCCAGTGCTCATGCTGTGGCGCAGGCTGTAGTTAAACTGCTTAGTAAGTAAGAGTTCTTTAGTGATTCAGCAGATATGATTGATGCATTCTGCTGAATTGTTTAAGGTTTTTAAACACATTCAGAATCAGTCCCTTGTTTCGCATTAATGATGCCCCCATTACCTTAGAATTAGAAATTAAAGTAGGATATTTTCCAAATGAAAAATCTTCATATCGATATCGTATCAGACGTTTCTTGTCCGTGGTGTATTGTGGGTTACAAAAGTCTTCAGATGGCGCTTTCCAATTTAAAAAACGAAGTAGACGCCGATATAACGTGGCATCCATTTGAGCTTAATCCACAAATGCCGCCCGAGGGCCAAGAAATCAACGAACACCTTGCGCAAAAGTACGCCATAAACCAGAGCCAGCTTGAACAAAATAGAGAGGCTATTCGGCAGCGCGGTTTAGCGGTGGGATATGAATTTGGTAACCGCGGTGGCGGCAGAATTTATAATACTTTTGATGCGCATAGACTATTGCATTGGGCAAAGTTACAAAACAAACAAACGCAACTGAAACTCGCACTTTTTGATTTATATTTTCAAAAATCAGGTAACCCAAGCGATCATGAGCAATTGTTAACCGTGGTAAGTGAAGTTGGTTTAGACAAAGAAGCCGCAGCAGAAATTTTAAAAACAAATGCATACGCTACCGATGTGCGCAAAGAGCAAAAGCACTATCAATCTTTAGGTATTTCTTCCGTGCCTGCGGTAATTGTAAACAACAAACACCTAATTAGTGGGGGCCAACCTGCAGAAGTGTTTGAAAATGCTTTATGGCAAATAAGCCAAGAGCGAGATTAAAAAATACTCGCGCATCCCAATATCAACCAACGACGCCGAATGCGACGAATAGTCCTATTAACTTTGGAGCAAATGTGGAAAACACGCCTGTATTAACAGGTGCAATGGCACAAAGTATTGTAATTACGACTATGCTACAAGCATCTAAAGATCAACTGTCGGTATCAGTTACCGACGTCGATGCGTCTGGACAGAGATTAGCTATTATCTTTTCTTTGTTAATGCGGTAGTCAACAAATACGGCTAAAGTCCCTTTGCATACTAAGGCACCGCGTCTAACTAAGAAATAGCGAGTAAGAAGGTAAAAGAATAAGCGGCCTGCGCTTACTTGTCCTTACTGCTCACTAGTAAATCCTTCGCCTGGTTTATTTTTGCTGCCAGATAATTGCTGCCTCCTCGATCTGGATGGAGCTTTAGCATAAGTTTGCGGTGAGCTGCAATAACTTCATCCTCTGTGGCGTTATGATTAAGCCCCAGCACTTCATAAGCATCACTTGTAGTCATCTCATCGCTATCTCTTGTGCGCGAGTTTTGCCTGCTCTCTCCCGAATCATTACCAGCATTGGAAGCTTCGCGCCAGTCAGAACCATATTTACGATCAAGGTAGGCAGCCAAAACTTCAGTAGAATCTGGATATTGCTTATTAGCTAGGACATAGAGAGATATTAAATCTGACATACCAAATTCAGACAGGTATTTGCCCTTGCTGACAGTGGTCAGTAATTCACCATCTACTTCACCACTTTCGTGATCGAGGGTCATTCTGAGTAAGCTGGTTTCAACCGTAGACTGCTGTGATGAACCCGAGTTCTGTCTAGCGTTAGCCTTATGGTAAAGTCCCTTAAAAAAAGGAAAGTAACGTAGAAATGGAAACAAGCGCTTAGCAAATACAACTAAACCTGTTCCCATTGCTGCCAAAATATAAAGCTTTCCAGTAATCGTTAGAAAGAGCACTGTTGTGATAAACGCGAACACGCCGGCTTTCACACCAACTTTCTTTCTTTGTTCCCGTCTCAGGGTTCGAACATATCCCACTGTAATATGGCCGATGATGATAACCGCTATTAAAGCCACAAATACTAACATAGAGTTTTAACCTATTTGAGGTATCAGTTAAACCGCAAAGCCAATCATTATATGACTTTCGGAGTTATTATTTCCGTGTGAAAATTGGATTATTGGTGGCTACCTAAATATGATTACTTTAGCTGTTGCAGTAACCGGCGTACGCTCGAATCCTTACTCAATAAATTACGTTCCAAAGCAGGTTTACCGCCAGCTGCGTAAACCGCAACCGCTGCTAATAGCTGACCTAGCTGTTTGGCACTGCCTTGATCAAACTGGCAATGTGCGCCGCCACTTAAAGTCGCTAGCTGTGAAAAGATACTTCCAACCTTTGGATTGTTTCCCTCCTGAAAAACAAATAAAGGTAGATTTAGTATTCCCAACTGACCCGCTAGCGCTCCGAGTGAATCTGGATTTTCTTCGACACAGTCACCAACGAATACCAGTGCGTTTACTTTGCTTATGCGGGTTTCAATCAATGCATGTGCTAGCACCTTGGCAATTTGGGTTTGCCCAGCTAGGCATCGTACCGAAAGTAAGGCGTGTTTAATTTCTTCCGCGCCGCGTGTCCATGGAAGCGCGGTAAAGTCTCCCATTCCTCGGTAATAACAAAGCTGCACACTAAGCGCACTTACCTTATCTGCTTGTGCAAACATAGCCGCATGTTGTTGACTAGCCATATCCCAGCAGTGCTCACGACTTGCTGTGGCATCCATTGCAAATATTAATCTGCCCTTGCCTACTTCAGTGGCCAGCGGGGCACTTTTGACTTTGCCAATAAATGCCTGAATGTCTTGGGCGCTCGACCTTTTATCTGGAAGCTTTGAGGTCATATCATTTCCCCGTTGATGTTAATGCTGCCGTAAAAATTAAAAAGAATTAGTAATTTAATAGGTAATAAAGACGATGACACCATAAATGCCCCATAACATAAGTACAGTATGTCATCATTGTCGGATCTGTTACCATCACAATTTAGCTAGATAATATTAACAAATCTAGTGGTATATATAAAATAGTTGAACGACTCACAATCACTCTCGTTGAAAAGAGCAGGACGATAGTTTACTTTATCAATTCACAGACCTGTTTAAAATTAAGTTGGAGCCCCATAATGTCAGATGGCCAATCATCAGTAACGCCATTGGCAGAACATGCCAAACGTACGTTAATATCAGTCTGCATATTAGCGGCGGTATTTGTGCTGTTGTTAATGCTATGGAAATTTGCCGATGTCATGCTGCTGGGTTTAGCCGCCATTTTATTAGCCACAGGCTGGCGAGGTCTTGCTAACGCCATGTCACGCTATACCCCGCTTTCGGACGGATACGCAGTATGGCTTGTGATTATTCTTTCTTTCATATCACTTATCGCTGGCGGCTGGTGGTTAATTCCAAGTTTGGTCGTAGGCTTAGAAGAGTTATTTTCGCGCATACCGGAAGCGATGAAAACAACAGAGAGTATGCTTCATGGCTATCCAAAGATTGAGGAGGCGTTGCTGCATGTTAAGCAAACAACTGATGTAGGTAACGTTGCATCTAGCATGATGGATAGAATTAACAATTTATTTTCCGCTGCGGTGGGCGTGTTTTCTACCTCGCTTAGTGGCATGGTTGGCGTGCTCGTTATCGTAGCACTGGCAATCTATTTGGCAAATTCGCCGGCAACCTATCTTAATGGCACGCTTTCATTACTTCCTCCTTCTAAGCGTGAGCATTTCAAAAGTCTCGCGGATAATCTCGCCCAAGGTTTGCGCTGGTGGTTAGTTGGGCGTCTGGCGTCTATGACGGTGGTCGGCGTATTGACGTGGGCAGGTTTACTAATGCTAGGTATACCGTCGGCGGCGGCACTTGGCTTCATAGCCGGTGTGTTGTCGTTTATTCCTAATATTGGGCCTGTTCTTTCTGTTGTTCCCGCGCTAATGGTTGGTTTAACTGTCAACCCAATATCAATGTTTTACGTGGGCTTATTATATACCGCGGTGCAGGTCGTAGAAAGCTACGCGATCACACCAATGATTCAACAAAAGGTTATTGCCCTACCACCCGCATTGGTTATCTTTGTACAACTATTTCTGGGCGTGGCCTTCGGATTCATGGGCTTGTTGCTAGCGACGCCGCTAACATTAATTATGGTTACCTGTGTTAAACAGTTGTATATTGAGAAGGTCTATCAAAACTGACATGGGCAGCATATTCTGAGTTGTTGGAAGCGAATGTGATCGACTTAGATATTTTCCAACCAATTGTTAAAAACACTATTGGAGATATTTCAGCAGTGCATGGCCTAAAAAAGCGCTACTAAGCGCAAAAGCGGTGTGAATAATTTACATACAACTACTGTAAATTTGTATTAAGAAGTAGATGGAAATTTATGATACGTACGATTCGATATCAATCCGGAAAGTGATTTGAAATTTAAATACGGTTTAAGCGCGACGATACTATCGATTCACTTTTATCTTGGAAGTCATATGAAATGCCCGCTACGCATCACGATAACACCCCTACCCTAGGCTTCTTACTCGTTCTTAACTGAATAGGCGCATGCCTATTCTAAGTGGCTTGGCACACTGCTTGCTTTTAATATATGAGTGTAAACTGTAACGAAACCTGTAAGGAAAACTCTAATGAAAAATGTATTTAAAAAAGATGAAGATTTGTCGACAGTAATAGCTGATGCAATTAACAGTTCTACTAAGAAAGGTATGCAACAGGTAGCTGATAGTGGACAATATACTTTGAACAAAGGTCGTCAAGTGGCTAAAGACCTACAGAACTCTAAAGTCGTTAAGTACGCTCAACACAATCCGGCAAAATCGGCTGGATTAGTGCTATTAGGTGGTGTCGTCATTTATTCGTTGTACTCGTTCTTTTCAAATAAAAGAAGTGATACCGAGCAGTAATACATTTTTTGGTCGACAGATAAATGTTTTAACATCTATCATTCCAGTTTAATCTTTTACATTAAGTATGAAAAAAACTAATATCGTCGATCAATTTATTGTAATTTCCCTGTGTGACATGATTATTGAATAGCGCCCTTTTTCAGCGCTATTCAACATTAATTCCAATATGTAAACCAAGCAAACCTTTTTGCGACGCAAAGTATTATTTATACAGCCTTATATACACAACCGTGTAAACACTCATGGGTAAGCAAATCATTACAACGAGCCAAACCTTAAAACCATTTGAGCTAGATGTTTGTCAACCATATAGAGGCAAAAACTCGACAAATTTTTGATAGCTCAAAAATTCACTTGTGATGCACAAGGAGTGGTGCGTCTACCCAGACTCGAACTGGGGACCTCTACCATGTCAAGGTAGCGCTCTAACCAACTGAGCTATAGGCGCAAAATTTAGATGCGTTACTGGCGTATGAAAATCAAACCATGTAAGCGGCGCGTATAATAGCTAGCAAACGCACCTTACGCAAGTGCTTTTTTAGATTATCGGATCAAGTTAATAGGTTTAATGAACTGCGCCGGATCAGCGTGTTCAACAATGTTTAAAAATTGCTCAGCTATGCGGTCAGACTCTTTAATCACTTTGCACCAATACGGCACACGTTCTTGTGATGGCATTGTTTCAAAGTCTTTTCGATCAGGAATTCTAGCATTAGGTAAACTGGCGACAAAGGTATCACTTGGTGCCACTATTAACACGTTATCATAGCTGTCTGCATGGCAATTGCGTGATTTTATGGTTTTATCAAACCAGCCTGAAATGGGAGTTGAATAAAAGTGAGGGTATAAAACTAAGTTAGGTGTCTTTATTTTCATGTCAAAATGATAATCAACAATTCCACCGTCTCTGAACATACCTTTTGCAATGCCCGATATATTTTTTACGCCCTGAATTACCGCCGGTATTGAACCTGACGCCATTAGCGCAGTTAAAAAATTATCTTGACTCAAATATCCTTGTTCAGTGCGAATGGGCACTTGCTCTGAAAATGAAAGGCCGTTTTTATTAGATGAGAATATGACGCGAGTAAAGCTTTTAGCTAATTTTTGACGACTAACAGCGTTTCGTCCAGCCGCTATAGCAAGCCCTGCGATTTGTTTTACTTTACTTTCATAAGCGACTAAACCATGGCAACGCGCAATGACCATGTGCACAGATTTATCATTCGCCGATAGCACCTCATGAATACCCTGATCCCCCATCATCCGATCAAGTAACTCAACGCCCTTGTCTGTCACTTCTTTTACTGTGGGTTTTTCAGAGTAAACCATACTTGAATATCCATCAGCGAGTCTTTCAATTGCCGCAGCAGGATCGTTCTGAGCAAAACAAGCGGCTCTAAACGCACCTACCGACGAGCCAATAATATCCACATGCTTATTGGACTTGTGCATAAACTCATTAAATATGACTTTATCAAGGCCAGTTAGTACAAACCACTTAGGTCCACCACTGGCACCTAAAAATGCGCTAAACATCTCAGGTTGTATGCCTTCTTGCTTTATTCGAGCTAGTGCAGCGGGGCCTGCATAAAGAGATAATGCGTCCATAGTTTACTTATTTTTTTCTACTATTTACCAATCATATACTGATTATGAAAATTAATTGTTAAAAATACAAATAAAAATCATCAATAATCATCGCTATGTTTAATTTGAGTGTATTCTAACCAATCTAAATTTGCTATAGTTTTCATTAAGTTAGTAGTTAATACATAAGTAACACACATACTTATCCACAGTTAAAGTGGATAACCATCATCTTTGGACATTATCATGCCTAAACAAACATTAAAAATATGGCAAGAAACCTTTGCCATTCACAGTCTAGATGAAGATCGCGATATACCCGTTAAAGTGTTATCTAGCGAAATCTTTTTTATCGGTAAAACGCCTGACGAATTGTCGTTAGTGGTGCCACAATCTATTAGTGTTCCTTCGATTGAGACCGATTTTGACTGGCGAGTCCTTGAAATACTTGGCCCTATGAACTTAAGTCTAGTGGGAATAATGTCTGAACTTAGTGGTGTATTAGCTAAAGCTAAAGTTAGTATTTTTGTTGTTTCAACTTTTGATACTGATTTCATTTTGGTTAAAAATGATCAGCTAAAAGCCGCAAAAGCCGCACTACTCAAAAGCGGCTACCAATTTACCGATTAATAAGAACTTATCAACAGGACATCTAAAATATGCCAGTTATGTACGGAATTGCAAATTGCGACACTATTAAAAAAGCCAAAAAATGGCTAACTGACAATAACATTGAGTTTGATTTTCATGATTATAAAAAGCAAGGCGTTGATAAAAGCCTGTTACAAAAAGCGATTGCCGAACAAGGTATTGACACAGTGGTGAATAAACGGGGGACAACGTACAGAAAGTTAAGCGATGTACAAAAACAAAATCTCGATGAGAGCAATGTTATTGACTTGCTTGTTGAGCAGCCATCAATGATAAAGCGCCCTATTCTTGTGCATAACACACAGTTATTAGTGGGCTTCAATGCGCCGCAATATCAAGAGTGCTTTGGTCTTGCTTGATGTTATCGAAACAACTAAAATACTGGTCAGCAAGCCCTCTATAACGCCTAACGATGCTGGTTGCCAAGATTTTATACAATCTGAACTTAGTGCGTGTGGATTTGAAAACGAAACCATGGTATTTGCAGACACCACAAATTTGTGGGCGCGCAAAGGCCAACAATCACCTCTATTTTGTTTCGCTGGGCATACTGATGTTGTGCCAACAGGCCCAGTAGATGAATGGCTATTTGATCCCTTCACCCCAACCGAGCACAATGGCTTTTTATATGGTCGTGGTACTGCCGATATGAAAGCCTCTTTAGCAGCTATGTTAGTGGCAACCAGACGGTTTGTGAATGATTATCCTCAGCATAAAGGCTCTATTGCATTTTTAATTACCAGTGATGAAGAAGGTCCGTTTGTTAATGGCACCACCAAGGTGATTGATACTCTTGAAGCGCGCAACGAAAAAATTGATTACTGTATTGTAGGTGAACCATCAAGCACCATTCGTACAGGTGATGTTATCAAAAATGGCAGACGGGGTTCTTTAACTGCGAATCTCACAATAAAAGGGGTGCAGGGCCATGTTGCGTATCCCCATTTAGTCGATAATCCAATTCATTCTTTAGGACCTATATTGAGTGAATTAACACAAATTCAGTGGGATCAGGGCAACGAATATTTTCCGGCAACAAGCATGCAGGTTTCGAATATTCAAGGTGGTACGGGGGCTTCTAACGTTGTACCTGGGTCGGTAAGCTTAGTATTTAATTTTAGATATTCCACACAAGTCAGTGCTGAAATTCTGCAGCAAAGAGTCTATGAATTATTAGCTAAGCATAAAGCCAAGTATGAAATAGACTGGATATTGAATGGATTACCTTTTTTAACGACTCAAGGCCAGTTAGTGGCAGCTTGCCAACAGGCGATTAAAAAAGTGTGTGGCATTAGCACAGAGCTATCCACAGCTGGCGGTACCTCTGATGGTCGTTTTATTGCGCCCACAGGCGCGCAAGTGATTGAGCTAGGTCCAGAAAATGCCACAATCCATCAGGTTAATGAACGTGTCAATATAGAGAACGTTAAGCAATTAACTACCCTTTACTATCAAATCATGGTTAATTTACTGACATGAAAAAGCATCAACCCACTAGTGCTGAAATAATGGGCCTAACCGACTCTCACCTAGTCGCCATTGATGATAATCACAAATTGCGCCCAGAAGTGGTTTCGCAGTTTATTAAAATGCAGCAAGCAGCGGCTGAAGATGGAGTTGACTTACAAATATGCAGTAGCTTTAGAGATTTTAGTAAACAACTATCCATTTGGAATCGTAAGTGGCGCGGTGAATTACCGCTTTATACATTACACAACACCAAGCTTGACTCAGCGTCGTTATCAAATATTGAAAAGATCCATGCCATAATGCTGTGGTCAGCGCTACCCGGTGCCAGTAGGCACCATTGGGGCACAGATTTTGATGTATATGATAAGCAACAGGTAATCGCGCATCAGCATGACTTTGAGTTAGTACCAAGCGAATATGAAAAACATGGACCCTGTGCAGCACTTTCAAAATGGGTGTTACAGCATGCCCAAGAATACGGGTTTTATTTACCCTACGCCACTTATGTGGGCGGAGTTGCTAAAGAGCCTTGGCATTTGTCGTATCAACCAACCGCTACGGGCATACAGCGGTCGTTTAAGCTGAATGATTTATATGCACAGCTTAAGCGGGCTGATATAATGGGAAAAGAGACGATACTTGAGCATTTGCCTTTGCTGGTTAATCAGTACACGTATAACCGCGGCCCAAACTCGGGTGTATAGCTCAGACAAATAATTTAACTCACAACAGGACGAAATCACATGGCGCTAAGTACATTTTGGATTGTTGTTATAGTCGTCGTCATTTTTGCAGTTATTATCAGTAACATAATGCTACTAAAGCAAAGTAATAAAGACTTCACTTTTCCCGATAACTACGAGAAAAGCGATAGCGATAAAAAGAAACAAGTAGACGCGGACAAAACGAAAGAAGATGAGCCTTCAAGTTTTATCTGATATCTCGCATATTGTATTATTAGTCACTAATTTTTACTGCGGTGCCGCTAATACTCACCATTAGCATACTGCCATTTTGTCCAACTACCTCATAATCTATATCGACACCCACAATAGCATTGGCACCTAGCATTAGCGCTTCTTTTTGCAATTCGTCAAAAGCGACTTTTCGGGCTTTAGTAAGCTCGGCTTCATAGGCTCCTGAGCGTCCACCCACAATGTCGCGAATTGAAGCAAACATATCTTTAAAGATATTCGCGCCCATAATAGCTTCACCTATTACGACCCCACAGTAGGTTTGTATTGATTTTCCTTCAACGCTATTAGTTGTAGTAATTAACATTTATGACTCCTTTTTATCATTTTTAAAAGTTTTTATTACAATGCTTTTAGTCTGGTTAACTCAAGTCGGTGCTCTAGTTCAAAGCTCATAGGGGATAACCGTCAGTAAAGCACGCTGACCTATTTCTACATCTGCGTTAGGGAACACAATTGCTTCACCATTTTGCTGTGCAATATAAGTGTTGCCGCTTTGGGTCGCCAGCACGGTGCCTTTTTTAAATGTGCTGAAGTTCGCAAGATCATCTTTAAAGTGCAATGTAAAGTCTGAGTGTTGTTTATTAATCACTTGATTGACCGTATAAATCTCAAGCGGACACTCTTCAAAACCCGGCAGTATTAAATCAGTGTTCGCCAACAGTAGCGTCAACTGCTTAGTCACTTTGGCAAATTTATGCATATTATTTTGCCCAAAAGGCATCACCTTACCCAGTTCAACCGTAAAGGCATGAGCGCCATGTTGCTTTGATGAATAATAGCTAAAGGTCGTCGTTGGGGTCTGCGACAATAAAATGGTGTTTATTTCACATGCAGACAAAAAAGCAAGTTGTTCTTTACTATGTTTGCCGCCATGTAAATATGGATACACCGCAAACTTCTCATTTTTAGAAGGTCGAATGGCGGTATGTAAGTCGTAGTGATATTTGTGTTTATGCGCGGGTTTAAAAAATTCATCGACTACCTGCATAAGTGTTTCAGCACGTTTAGCCTCAAGACTTTTCGAGGTTACGGGTTTAGTAAAGAGTCTGTTTAAATTCTCTTCAACGAAACGTTTACCAATATGTATAGCGGGAATATTGCCAAATAAAAACAAGACTCGATGCGGGGTTACAAAATCTCCATTTAAAATTTGCTGAATCAGCCGATTACAAATTTCGATAGGCGCGGTTTCATTACCATGTACGCCACAAGACAAAATAATGCTTTTTGTATTGTCATCAATCGGTTTTTCAAGATTAACGCCTAAAATGCCGTTATCTAACACGCTTATGTGTGTTTGGTTTGATAAGGTAAAATTAAACTGACGACCGTCTAAGCCGTGCGTTAAACAAAATAGAAGATAATCGCGACTGATCTCTTCAAGTATATTGTCAGGGGCAGCCGCTTTATCCGACCCAGAGGGAATGTGAGTGTTGCTCAACTTATTACTCCATATTATGAATCCAATAATATGGTAGCAGGTTTCACCTTAACTAAGCTAATTTCCATTCACTATATGTGCAAAATCGCCTACTCTTAATTGCGCTAAAAAATTATCAATTGGCACTGCTTGTGAAAATAAAAAACCTTGCCCTTTGGTAATTCCCATACCTTGAAGTAAGGCCAATTGTTCTAACGTTTCGATTCCCTCAGCATAAGTATCACAACCCTTTGCATCGCAAATAATCTTAGTGGCTTGCACAATAGCACTATTCACCGGAGAGTTGTTTAGCTCTAGAACAAAGGTTTTATCTATCTTAATTGCACTTAAGTCTAAATCTCGAATAAAACTTAAATTTGAATAACCTTTACCGAAATCATCCATAGAAATAGAAATACCCATCGCTCTAATTTCTGATAACTGTCGTTTGACAAGAAGTGAATTTGATAGCGCAACATCTTCCGTTAGTTCAATTTCTAACAATTCGGCTTCTATATTATATTTTGACACTAACAAGCCTAAATTTTGAACCAACTTAGGGTCGTACAACTGCATAGGCGAAAGATTGACTGATACTTTAACACGATGATTGTCTTGATTCATTCTATTAACCGCAATCATGGCTTGCTCTAAAGTCCAATAGCCTAATTCATTCATCATATTATATGATTCTGCAGCTTGTAATAAGGTGCCGGGAAAAACAATACCATCTAGTGGATGATTCCATCTTAAAAGACACTCACATCCAATAATTGAAAAATCTCGTAAGTCTACTTTTGGCTGATAAAACAATTCAAGTTCATCGCGCATTAATGCTCGGCGTAAGTCGGCCTTAAGCGTTAATCCTCGCCCAGTCATCTCTTTGGTATCGTCGTTTAACAGGGTAAAATTTTCATGCCTATTTGACTTTGATTTTTTTAGCGCTGACTCAGCTAGTGAAATAATGGTATTAATGTTAGTTTGTTTATGTTTACGAATGGCTGCCCCGACATTAAAGTCAGCAATGAATGCGGTTCCGCATACCGACATAGGCGCTTTAAAATGGTTGAATAAGCGTTCGTGTTCTATCTGCAACGATTTTTCCGTTACCGCATGAGTAAACACAACACCGAAAATATCACCGCTTACTCGTCCTACCGCCATAGCGTGAGAAAAAATAGCATTAATTTTATTGACAATTTTTAGCAATATTTCATCACCCGATTTATGTCCAAAAGCGGCTGACACGTCTGAAAAACGCATAACATCTAAGAGCATTAAGCTAAAACGATTTTCGCGCTTGGCAATTTGGTCGATAATCTCAATAAAGTGATAGCGATTAGGTATTTCATTAAGATGTACTATTTTATTCATTTTCATAAAACGAAATTCTGTCCTAGTCGTCTGATAACTTTTTATCGTCAAATATTGCTTTAGTGCTCCTAACGTTATCGTAGATTTTGGATTAATCTTTACAAAAAAAGCCGGCATAACCGGCTTTTACTATGTATTTTAAATATTATCTAAATTTAGACCTTACAAACGTTTAGCTTCCAAATTCGTTCAACATAATCTTGAACCGATCTGTCAGAGGTAAATTTACCCATTTTAGCCGTATTAAGTATTGCCATTTTTGCCCAGCGCGCTTTGTCTTTGTATGCTTCATCTAGAGCAATGTTAGCGTCACTGTACGACTCAAAGTCAGCAAGCACTAAGTAAGGGTCGCCGCCTTCAAGAAAGCTTTGTTTTAGACTAGATAATGCTCTTGGCTGACCTGGCGTAAAGTAGTCGCTATCAAACCAATCAAGTAGCGCTTTAATTTCTTTATTTTTGTAATAATAATCATGCGGTTTATAGCCAGTTTCCATTATGGTCGTTACTTCTTCCACCGTTTTACCAAATATAAAGATATTTTCTTTACCAACTTCTTCAGCAATTTCTATGTTAGCGCCATCTAAAGTACCAATAGTGACCGCACCGTTTAATGCTAACTTCATATTACCCGTGCCTGACGCCTCTTTACCGGCAGTTGATATTTGCTGAGAGACATCGGCTGCAGGGATCATTTTCTCGGCAAGTGAAACTCTATAGTTGGGTAAAAATACGACTTTTATTTTATGATTAACACGGTTGTCGTTATTAATTTTATCCGCAACTTTATTGATAGCATAAATGATCGTTTTCGCTAAGGCATACCCTGGCGCAGCTTTTGCACCAAAAATAAATACGCGTGGGTGCATGTCATACTTAGGGTTTTCTAGTAAACGACGGTATAAGGCCATGATGTGTAATAAATTCAGATGTTGACGTTTATACTCATGTAAACGTTTAATTTGAATGTCAAAAATTGCGTTGGTGTCAACTTTGATACCGGTTAATTCTTTAATTTCTTTGGCCAATGCTTCTTTATTTTTTTGCTTAACCTTCATGAACTGATTTTGAAAGGTTTTGTTGTCAGCTAAAGCAGACAAGTCATCGAGTTTGCTTAAATTAGTCGGCCAATCATCCCCAATCTTTTTAGATACTAAATCAGATAATAAGGGGTTACAGGCTTTTAACCACCGTCTTGGCGTAACACCATTGGTTACGTTAGTTAACTTTCCTGGATATAACTCGTCAAACTCAGGAAATAAATTCTTTTTAACCAAGGCTGAGTGTATTTCAGCGACGCCATTCACGGCAAACGAACCGATAACTGACAAGTTACCCATTCTAACCATCTTTTCACCGGCTTCTTCAATGATCGATAACTTGGCTTTCATTGCATTGTTGCCAGGCCACTTTTTCTCTACTTCGTTCATAAATCTATGATTAATCTCATAGATTATTTCAATGTGCCTAGGCAATATTTTTTCAAGCATGCGAACAGGCCATTTTTCAAGCGCTTCTGGCAGTAATGTATGGTTTGTATAGGCGAAGGTTTTGGTTGATATTGCCCATGCGCTGTCCCAATCTAATTTTGCACGGTCTACCAAAATACGCATGAGTTCAGGGATGGCGATAGCAGGATGCGTATCATTTAGCTGAATAACAACTTGATCAGAAAAGCGGCTCCAGTCATCTCCATGCGCGCGCTTGTAGCGTCTAATAATATCTTTTAAAGAACAAGCACTAAAAAAGTATTGTTGGATTAAACGAAGCTCTTTCCCTGCTTCGGTTTCATCATTTGGATATAGCACTTTTGAGATGGTTTCAGATTCAATATTTTCGCGCTGTGCATCCACATAACCACCCGCATTAAATACGTCCCAGTTGAAATAATCAGACGATTGACTTTCCCACAGGCGTAATACGTTAACGGTTTTAGCGCCGTATCCTACTACTGGAATATCCCACGGAACACCTTTTACGATAGAGCCTGGATGCCATTCCTTGTGAATATTGCCTTTATCTCCATACTTGGTTTCTACATACCCATACAAAGGCACTTCTTGAATAGATTCTGGACGACAAATTTCCCATGGGTTGCCGTAATCACGCCAACTATCGGGGCGTTCTATTTGTGCACCATTTTTAATTTCTTGACGGAAAAGACCGTGTTCATAATGAACACCATAGCCAATTGCTGGGTATTCCATAGTTGCTAATGAGTCAATAAAACAAGCGGCTAAGCGACCTAAGCCACCGTTTCCTAGTGCCATATCGGGCTCTTCTTCAAGAATATCTGTTAAATTTACGCCCATTTCTTTAAGCGCAGCATCAGCGGTTTCAAATAACCCGAAGTTATGCATATTATTAGATAATAATCTGCCCATTAAGAATTCGGCTGAAAAATAATGAATTGCACGAGTGTCATTCATATAATGTGTTTTTTGAGTTGTACGTAGACGGTTTAACACTAACTCTTGAATGGCTGCGCTGGTTGCTTTAAACCAAGCGTGATTGTTAGCTTTATTTTCATCTGTTCCTAGCGTTGAGTGTAGGTGTGAGATGACTAGCTCTTTAAATGCTTTCTTATCGAGTTGAGGTAGTTCTTCTGAGGACGTTTTATTTGCAGTAGAAGAAACGGTCTTTTTTACCTTACTGTGCTTAGTCACTGCACTCGACTTTTTAGTCGCAACTTTTTTTGCTGCACTTGTTTTGGATGCATTGCTCATACATAGCCTTTTAGTTTAAGAAATATACTGTAAGTTTATTACAGGATGTTTATTAAAACTACGATTAAATTGAGAAATGCACCTTATATTGTTAAAATATTGTTAGTTTTTAAGACTTTTTTGAAATATACCTAAAACATATCTTTTAAATTTACATATTATTCACGTCAACGTACCCAGATACAAACAATCAGCATAATTAAATGACAGTGGCAACCAATTGTTCAGCTTCTTTTACAATCTCTTGTAAATGGTTTTCGTCTTTAAAACTTTCTGCATAAATCTTATAAACATCCTCTGTGCCCGATGGCCTTGCGGCAAACCAACCATTTTCAGTACTCACTTTTACGCCGCCAATGGCGGCATCATTACCGGGTGCATGAGTTTGCACATTGGTAATAGGTTTTCCCGCCATGTGCGTCGCAGTAATATCATTTTTTCGTAACGAAGATAATTTCTGCTTTTGTAATAAGCTTGCAGCAACGTCAATTCGGGTATAACGAGGACTGCCAAATTTTTCCGTTAGATCATCATAATGCTCACCGGGATCTTTACCCGTAACGGCCATAATTTCAGCGGCTAACAAACTTAAAATAAAACCGTCTTTATCTGTTGCCCATGTATCACCATTACGTTTTAAGAAAATACCTCCAGCCGACTCTTCTCCTGCAAACGCTATTTTTTTATTTGCTAAGCCATCTACAAACCATTTAAAACCTACCGGCATTTCTAATAAGTTACGACCCAGTTTATTAACTACTTTGTCTATCATACCGCTAGACACGAGTGTTTTTCCTATACCAAGCTCAGATGACCACTGCGGCCGATGCTGACATAAGTAGTTAATCGCCACGGCTAGATAATGATTAGGATTCATTAACCCGCTCGACTTGCACACAATACCATGACGATCAAAATCAGGGTCGTTACCAAATGCGATATCAAAGTTGTCTTTGAGCTTAATAAGGCCTGACATTGCATAGGGAGATGAACAGTCCATTCTAATTTTTCCATCACGATCGCAAGGCATAAAAGCAAATCTTTGATCAACGATTGGGTTAACGACTTTAATATTAAGCTTGTACTTTTCACTAATAACGTCCCAGTAGTGAATCCCTGAACCGCCTAATGGGTCTGTTGCTAGCGCTAAACCTGCATTTGCAATGGCGTGCATATCAATCACATCGTCTAATTGCGCAATGTAATTGGTGGCAAAATTTATTTCGGTAACTAGACCTGACGCCATCGCTTTTGTAATGCTCATTCTTTTTATGGTCAGTGAACCTTTAATTATTTCGTTGGCGCGGTTTTGAATCTGTGTTGTTGCGGCCCCTTCCGCAGGACCGCCGTGTGTTTGGTTGTACTTAAATCCACCATCTGTGGGCGGGTTATGGGATGGTGTAATAACCACGCCATCAGCAAAATGATCTGTTCGTCCTTTATTATATGACACAATTTTTTGCGAAATAACTGGGGTTGGCGTAAACCCGTTATCTTGCTGAATCACTATGTTGATATTATTGGCACTTAGTACCTCAATTGCCGTGATTAGTGCCGGTTCAGACAGTGCATGAGTGTCTTTTCCTATAAACATTGGGCCAGTAATACTATTAGTTACTCTATATTCAGCAAGGGCCTGACAAATTGCTGCAATATGCATGTCATTAAAACTAATTTTTACAGAACAGCCACGGTGTCCAGACGTACCAAATGTAACAGCCTGCGTCGGTTCATTAGCATCGGGACATAAACTGTAATAGTCGCTCGTCAGCTTGGCGACATTAATCAATTGATCTTGGCTAGCTTGCTGACCTGCATTTGGGTGAATCGACATATAACTTTTCCTTGTACAGTAAAGATAGCTGAAACGAATAAAAAAACGCTAATTTATGATAATACTACATCAATTATCTTTTTATAACGATAGACAATTTAACAAGGAGTAGCCCTGTTATCGTTCACAATTTAATGGCTAAAAAGACTGAAATTTCAAAGATTTTATTCGTTTCCAGAATAGTTTGTCCAATCAACTATATTGTTACGCAATTGACTGATTTTTTATGGACTCATGAAGTGAATACACTTTAATAAGCAAATCGCCTATACTGAGGTATGCAAAACAATAAGCGAGTCGTACCAATCTGCGTTATTATGCTGTTAATTCCATGAATATTAACTAAAAAGAGTGAATATGCGTTCAGATATAGACAATTGTATTACGCAGATAAGCCGAATTATAAAAGGTAAAGAAACTGAAATAGAATTGTCGCTTATATGTTTGTTGGCAAAAGGTCACTTACTTTTAGAGGACTTACCTGGCATGGGCAAAACTACTTTGTCGCAAGCATTAGCGAATGTTATGGGCTTAGAATTCTCTCGGATACAATTTACATCGGATCTTTTACCGGCCGACATGTTAGGTATTAATATTTTTGAAAATGCATCGCAAAGTTTTCGCTTTCATCCCGGACCTATTTTTAATCAACTGGTTTTAGCCGATGAAATTAATCGTGCCAGCCCCAAAACACAAAGCGCACTGCTTGAAGCAATGGCCGAACGTCAAGTTACAATTGATGGCGTTAGCCGCGCTCTACCGTCTCCCTTTTTCGTTATTGCCAGCCAAAACCCCTTACATCAATCGGGTACGCATCCCTTACCAGAATCTCAATTAGATCGATTTAATATGCAATTATCAATTGGCTATCCTGATTTTGAATCTGAAAAGTTAATGTTGCAAGAGCCAGATGAAATACCCTTTTTACAATCTATTATCCCCCTTGATCAACTGGCGTTATTGCAAAGTAAAATTCCCCAAGTGAGTGTTAGTGACTCTGTCGTAAATTACATACTTAAGCTCGTTACACTGACTAGACAGTCTAGCGACTTTCCAAATGCGATATCGCCGCGCGGATCAAAAGCGCTATATCGAACGGCGCAGGCTGCTGCCTTTGTGAAAAGACGTGATTTCGTCACGCCAGAAGACGTGCAGTTTGTTCTGCCCGCGGTTTTTGAGCATCGTTTACGTGGACAGTTAATATCGCCTACCGCCACAACCTATTGTGAACATCTATTGCAGCAAGTTGACCCGCTTGCGGCTTAGTCAAATGATTGTGCGCGTTGATAAGTCAATCCAAAAGCGGAATATTGGCGATTACCGGTTGCTAAGCCAATGAGGGAATAAACCCATGTTTAAAACACCTTGGCTACGCATAACAAATTGGTATTTACAGCGACGCGAATTGTGGCTAAATAAACGCATCCCTAGTAATAATGTCATTCAACTAAATATTAATAATACCTTTATATTACCATCTAGTTTTGGTTGGTCATGCATTGGCATTGTAATCTGCTTTTTTGTATTAGGCACTAATTTTCAAAACAATATTATATTACTATTATGCTATTTTTTGTTAGCCATGATATTGCTGGCGGTTTTTCACAGTTATTTTTTCTTTATACAGCACAAAATCACATTTTTGGATATTCAAGCTGATTTCGAAAACCGACAGATGTTTTTACCGATACAAATAAGCTCTTTGCTTAATTATAAAGGAGGTTGTTTATTAATAAATACGCACAAGCAAAATCCTATCCTTTATCATGCTAATGCTCTTTCAGAGCGAGTTAAAGTGCCCTTGCCTGCTTATAAAAGAGGAGCTTATAGGTGTCCTAAGGTTACTGTTTTATCAAGCTATGGCTTTGGATTATTCAAATGTTGGACACACTTAAGTCCAAAATTGGACTTTTACGTTTATCCCTCAATGCAAAAATCTTCAATTATATTAAATCAAACGAACAACAGCGCTCAGTTAGCCCACTCAAGTGATTCCCAATATGTAATATCTGATGATTTACAGGGAATTCGTGAGTATCAAGTTACCGATCCTATGCATCATGTGAGTTGGAAACACGTTGCTAAAGGACAAGGCATGTTGACTAAAGATTTCACTGAGCCTAAAGGCGTGTCGGGGTGGTTACGATTAAGCGACCTGCGCTATTTAGACACAGAACACGCGTTAAAATGTTTATGCTATCAAGTTCAACAACTCGATAAAGATCAGGTTCAGTTTGGTCTAGATTTAGGCTCTACTCAAATTTTGCCCCAAGAAGGTCAAACGCATTTGTATGAATGTTTACGGCAACTATCGCTTTATCAACCGTCGTGTAAACAGACAAGTGCAAACACACGTGCACAGTGCCAATGATTAAGCGTTTTACTAAGCGAAAACTGGTAGCCAAGACAAACACGGTTGGCAGCCAACCTAGTATGCTAATCTATACTAGTTTAGTGGTGGTATTTTGTATGGTTCTTGTAACCCTAACAGAACCCATAATGGGCTGGGTATGGGTGTTATCAGCTTGCGCGATTAGCATTGCTTATATGCGTATTAAACGAAACTTGCCCAGCGTTAAAAATTTAACTTTAAATTTGCTTGCCATTTTTTGTATGGCATTGCTCATATATTTGTCAGGTAGTTTTGGCCTAATGGATACCATGGTTAACTTGTTAGTAGTTGCCGCATGTTTAAAGTTAATTAACTTACATTCCAGAGCCGACTTTCACTTAGTACTTATTGTATTGTTCTTTTTAATTGCATGTGGCTTTATATATCATCAAAGTATTTATATTGTGGTGTATTATTTTGCGTGTTTAGTCATGCTATTTATTACCGCATTTTTATTAAATCGTGGAAAACTAAGTATTCCCAGTAGTATCACGCAAAGCGGCAAAATGATGCTGCAATCGTTGCCTATTACTATAGCCTTATTTATCGTCGTGCCAAGATTACCACCATTTTGGCAAACCAATGTAGATACTAATACACAAACAGGATTGTCTGAAAAGATTACGCCTGGGGACATCGCAAATTTAGCGCAATCGGACGAACTCGTATTTAGAGCAGAATTTGATAAACAAGTACCGAGTCCACAACAACGCTATTGGCGCTCAATTGTACTTGATTATTTTGACGGTAAAAGTTGGATGATTGCGCGCCAGCATATTCCTTATAACCCTTTGCCGAACGTAAAAAAAGAAATATTAGCGAGCCAAGCAACAATAGATTATCGCTACTTAATTATTGCTGAACCGAATAATACCCGCTGGTTATACTCACTAGACATCCCTATTATTGAAGATAATATGGGAAAATTGCCAATTGCTATGAATCATCAATATCAGTTGTATCAAAGTGAAATTAATAAGTCGGCTTCATTATATATTTTACATTCGTACATAGACGCGCCACTAAGGTCTTTTGTACCAAAAATCGATTTTGCAAAATATTTACAAGTCCCAAGTGAAGGCAATCCTCGCACTCAAACATGGATAGATCAAAATATTGATTCGAGTATGAGTTTTACAGATAAAATTGCAAGCTTGAATAACTTTTTCCTTAGCCAACCTTTCACATATACTTTAAAGCCACCGCTTATGCTCAATCAACCCGTGGATAATTTTCTGTTCGATTATCAGCAAGGTTTTTGCTCTCATTATGCCTCCGCGCTCACCTATATGTTGCGACTTTCGAATATACCCGCGCGAATGGTCGCAGGTTATCAAGGAGGTACCTTAGAGAGTGATAATATTCTAAGTATTCGGCAATTTGATGCGCATGCGTGGGTAGAAGCTTTTGATGAAAATGAAGGCTGGGTGAGGCTAGATCCTACTGCTTTGGTGGCACCTAATAGAACCATATCAGGCTTACTGTCTGCATTAAGTGCACTTGAAAGTCGTGTATTTACCGGTAACATTAACACTTTTTTTAATGCGCCTTTTTTTTCAGAGCTAGCTAAAAAAATGGCCGTCATTGATCACAATTGGGATCAATTTTTTCTGGGTTTCAATAACGACTCACAAGGTGATTTAATTGAAAAATTATTTGGGGAACTAAGTAAAAAGACATTAACAACTTTTTTATTCATTGCTATTGCGGGCATCGCAATATTTTTAGCGGTATTATTTTTACCCTACAAAAAATGGTTAATAAGGACGCCACTGTCAGCATTAACGAAGGTATTATTATTATTAAAAAAATATGGATTTGAGAAAAGGATAGAAGAATCACTTCAGCAGTTCTATGATCGTATAGAACAAAATCTTACACCTTTGATGCAGGAAGCGTTGTTAGCATTTGTACAGGCTTATTATATAAAAGAGTATCAAGCTAACGGAAACATTGACGAACAAAATCTAGTGGTAATGTATCAAGCGCTGCTCGCAATTAAGACACCTATAGCATCAAACCTGGAGTTAAATTAATTCTGGAGATCAGCTTATTATCACGTTTGTGTTTGCTGCAGGCGTTTACATCTTAGTACAATTTTACTTCATCATTTTCTAAAAATAACTTCTGAATTAAAGAGATAAAAAAAGCCAATCAATGATTGGCTTTTTTGTCACGATTTTTTATAAAGTCGCGTCTATTTCTTAGCTGCTTTACGTGCTTTCACTTCTTCAATTACTTTCTCAGATACGTTCGCAGGACACGGGTTGTAATGTGAGAATTCCATTGAGAACTGACCACGGCCAGACGTCATAGTACGCAAGTGTCCGATATAACCAAACATTTCTGAAAGGGGTACATCAGCTTTAACACGTACACCAGTAGCGCCGGCTTCTTGATCTTTAATCATGCCACGACGACGGTTTAAGTCACCAATAACGTCACCTACGTGATCGTCAGGCGTAAACACGTCAACTTTCATGATTGGTTCAATAAGTTGCGGACCGGCTTTAGGAATTGATTGACGGAAAGCGCCTTTTGCGGCAATTTCAAACGCAATTGCTGATGAATCGACTGCGTGGAAGCCACCGTCGTATATTTCAACTTCAACATCTAATACTGGGAATCCTGCAAGTACACCTTCGGTCATCATGCCTCTGAAACCTTTCTCAATGGCTGGGAAGAATTCTTTTGGAACGTTACCACCCACAACCACAGATTTAAATACAAACCCAGTGTTTGGCTCGCCAGGACGAATTCTATAGTCTATTTTACCAAATTGACCAGAACCACCAGATTGTTTCTTATGCGTATATGAGTCTTCAATTGGCTTTGTGATGGTTTCACGATAAGCAACCTGAGGCTGACCAACAGCAAGATCTACACCATAGGTACGTCTAAGGATATCGACTTTAATGTCTAAGTGAAGTTCACCCATTCCTTTAAGAATAGTTTCACCAGAATCTTCGTCAGTTTCAACTTGGAAAGATGGATCTTCTGCAACCATTTTACCAATAGCAACACCCATTTTCTCTGTAGAACCTTTGTCTTTAGGCGATACCGCAATAGAGATTACTGGCTCAGGGAAAATCATCGGCTCTAGTGTACATTCGTGTTTTGGATCACATAAAGTATGACCTGTTTGCACGTTTTTCATGCCCACTATGGCAATAATGTCACCCGCTTGCGCACTGCTTATTTCTGTACGATCATTTGCGTGCATTTCAACCATACGGCCAATACGCTCAGTTTTACCTGTCGCAGAGTTAAGGATGGTATCACCTTTATTCAATTTACCAGAGTAAATACGGATAAAGGTTAGTGCGCCAAATCTATCGTCCATAATTTTAAATGCTAATGCACGAAATGGTGCGTCTGGTGTAACTGTTGCAACTTTACCAGTCGGCTCACCTGTTTCAGGATCCGTCAACTCTTGAGGGTCAACTTCAGTTGGGCTTGGCAAGTAGTCTACTACTGCATCTAATACAAGCTGCATGCCTTTGTTTTTAAAGGCTGAACCACAATATGTTGGGAAGAAATTAAGTTTACGAGTACCGTCACGGATACAACGCTTAATTTGATCTATAGTAGGCTCTTCACCATCCATATAGGCCATCATGACGTCGTCATCTTGATCAACAACCGTTTCAATTAGTAGTTCGCGATACTCTTCTACTTTGTCAACCATGTCCGCAGGAATGTCAGTAATTTTAAAGTTTTCTGGTAAACCCGTTTCATCCCAAACGTAGGCTTTTCTCTCTAGTATATCCACAACACCTACAAACTCATCTTCAACGCCAATGGGTAAGGTCATAACTAAAGGATTTGCACCTAAAACCTGCTTCACTTGCTTAACAACGCGATAAAAATCTGCGCCTATACGGTCAAGTTTGTTAACAAATATAATACGCGCTACTTCTGCGTCGTTCGCATAACGCCAGTTGGTTTCTGATTGTGGTTCAACACCACCAGAACCACAAAATACACCAACACCGCCGTCAAGTACTTTAAGAGAACGATATACTTCTACCGTAAAGTCAACGTGTCCTGGGGTGTCAATCACGTTGAGGCGATGATCTCTCCAATAACAAGTCGTTGCTGCAGACTGAATAGTAATACCGCGCTCAGCTTCTTGTTCCATAAAATCGGTGGTTGATTCACCGTCGTGCACTTCACCCGTCTTATGTATTTTACCGGTGAGTTTCAAAATTCGTTCTGTAGTGGTCGTTTTACCCGCGTCTACGTGAGCAAAAATACCAATATTTCTGTATTGGGCTATATCAGACATGCATTCCACTTGTTGGTTCGTTAAAAATTTCCGGCGAATTATATAGATAATTTCACTAAATTTATACCACTTTCCGTGTTATTTTTTTAAGCTCATCTTTTATCCGCGTTTATTAAGCAGTTAATAACACTTATGCCAACTGCTCTACCTCTCATTCTATATAGCTTAATCTTAATTTTTGTGATAAATATCTTGTAATTGCGTATTCACAATAATCATCACCGTCACTTCATCACGATTATGATACAAATGTTTGTATTTAATAACGTAATCACCAAATTGATCATTTAACACCTGTTTGGCTCGCGCCAAAATTGTGCTAACAACCTTAAAACGTTTACTCATGGGTAGTTTGAGATTGAAAATACAGGCATTTGCTTTACCTGTTGTCAACCAGCTTAATATTAACTCACTTACGCGCGTGGGTTGTTCAATCATATCGCACACTAACCAATCAACATTCGCCTGCTGGGGCTTATATAAAAATCCATCCTCAGGATAATATTCGACTAAGCCCGTGGCAAGCAAATTTTCTGCCATTTCACCGTGATCAACCGCTTCAACCACAAGCTTTCTCGCGATTAATTGATATGTCCAACCACCAGGGCATGCGCCTAAATCAACGGCTCGCATGCCACTGGTAAATAGTTCTTTCGCTTGTTTGGGCGAAAAGAAGGTATTAATTGCTTCTTCAAGTTTGAGTGTTGACCGACTAGGTGCTGCGCTTGGCATTTTCAAGCGCTGTATACCAAGTGCATAATTACTGCGATCATTGACTAAACTTATCGAAACAATGCACTCACCACTTTGCTCAAAAAATAGATGTAGATAGGGAGCTGACGTAGACGGCTTTGCTTGTAGCCAGTCTTTTTTGCGCAGGGCATTGCGAAGTGGAACCGTAAATTTCTTACAAAATTTTGCGATTTTTTTGCCTTCTTCAGTATCTGGGTATTCAACGTGAATATCTGCAAACACAAAAGGCTCTAATTTTGCTAGGCAATCTAGCACTTCGCTTATGCGATCATTGGTTTGAAAATTGATAAGGCCTATGACTAGCAGCTTTTGTCGCGCAAAGCACAATTGTGAAAAGCTCGGTTGAAACTTAGCGACATTGCGTAGTTCAGCTAAACGAGTGGGCGTGTCAAGCTGCGGTAAAATGTAACGTAAATATGCGCTGTTTTTTACGAACTTTGCGTAACCATACTGGTTAAGTCGTGCTGTCTGAGCCTCTATTTCTGCTAATAAATCTGCTTCATAGCCACTACGGCAGTAGTATAAAATTTCCATTAAAGTCTAGGTTCCTATTGCATATGGCATTGATTTTATAATGATAAAAATGTGTAGTAACTGTCTTAAACTAAATGATTGTCCTATAAATCAATTATGGGTAGCAACAAGCGCAGGCCTTAATAGAAAATAAATCAACGCAAACCAGCCCGTCAAAAATAAAACACCGCCTATTGGCGTTAAAAAAGCGAAATATTTATAATGCGTGAATGCTAAGGCATACAAGCTACCTGAAAAGAGACAGATTCCCAGTACAAAGCATGTGTTAATAACTATTAAGCGCCTATTCGTGAGATATTGATGCAGGGCATTGCTTATTGTTAATGCCGTTACCAACAATATGGCTAAGCCGTGATACATTTGATACCTAGCTGCTGTCTGTACTATGTCTAATTCATAAGAAGATAGAATGGCTTTTAAAGCGTGCGCAGCAAATGCTCCCATAACCACACTTAACAAGCACATAATGGCAGCGATAATTAACCATTTTTTACACGCTAGTGCCTGTTTCGTATTAGTTTTAAGCACTACACTATCTCCATATTTATCTGCTCTTGCATCCAATCACTAAACACTCTAATTTTGCTTTGTTCTGCCTGATGTTGATGGCATACTAAGTAGTAACTTAATTTAGACTCGATTCTTTCATCGAAAGGACAGATTAGTCGTCCGCTGTCTATTTCTGGCTTTGCTAAAACGGTGTCAGAAAGAGCCACTCCCTGACCAATGCAAGCGGCCTGCAAAACCATCATAGTATGGCTAAAAATAGGACCTTGATTCACATTTACACCCTTCACATCAAAAGCATGTAACCAATTTTTCCAAGCCACACGCGTATTATCATGTAATAAAGTATGCCGCGACAAATCGCTTAATTTGCGTAAAGACCTGCCTCTCGTTAACAATAACGGTGAACACATGGGCGTCAAGTATTCTGAGAGTAGCTTTATACAATACAAATTAGGCCAATTTCCTTTACCATAATAAACCGCTATATCAACGGAATCATCTAAAAATCCATCGTCTAAATCTACGGCTTTTATGCGCACATCGATATCGGTATGCGTCGCTGAAAAATGATGTAATCGCGGAACCAACCATTGACTGGCAAAACTTGGCGGCGTCGCAATTGTCAATGCGCCCTTGGCTCCCATTGCCAGCAAGCGGTCTGTAGATTCCTGCATATGAATAAAAATATCTCGTAAATCGTGGAAATACGCTTGCCCTTCTTCGGTTAATAACAAGGACCGATTTTTACGATGAAACAATTTAATTGATAAAAAGTTTTCGAGTACCTTAATTTGGTGACTTACTGCTGCTTGAGTAACAAATAATTCGTCTGCGGCTTTAGTAAAGCTTAAATTTCGCGCGGCCGATTCAAACGCTTTTAGAGAGTTTAGTGGGGGAAGACGTTTTATCATAAACAAGCTCTAAAAAGATGGCATCTATAGATTAGATTTATTTATGCGAAAAATCAATAAATCTTGCTCATCTTTTTCCTCAATCAGCCGTAAGATAGTCTGTGAAGTTTAGTTTTAATCCAATTAATTCAAAGTGTTAAGCTTGTTAATTGGGTTGCTGAACTTGTGATATAAACCCATATATTTTTTACATTTAATTTAAGGAAGTACCATGATTTTAACGATTAGTACATTAGCACTGATAACCAGTTTAACCACTACCGCAGGCAATAACGATTTGAGCACCTTATCAGAAGCTCAAACGCCATCTTTTACTAAACAAGAATTAGTAGACATTATTAACCAGAAACAAGTGCAGCACATTCTCCTAGATCATTTTATCGCTGAAATTCCCGCCATCGTTATTCAGCCGACTGAACGTATGGTTAAAACAAAGCGCGTCACCGCCAATAGATTCAGCCGAATAGCCTCTGAAAAAATAGTCGGTGCAGATGAATAATCAGCATTATTCTATTCTCAGAACCGCAATTACTAGCGCGTTAAATAATACAAAGGTGTTACCGCGCTAGTATTAACTTTATTGCCACCACTGGTCTTGAGATTGCATTTCGTACAACATTTCTGCTTTTGTCATAAGTAACTTCGCATACTCTTTTTGTGCATTATCACTTGCGGCATGATTATTAATTTTTTCTGCTTTTAACTGCCATGATAACGAAAAGTGATTTACCGCTTCACGTGCAGTCTTTGCTACCGATGCGTTTACAGCATCTGCTGGTAAGTCGCCACTAATTACCCAATAAAAATTCTTATTCGTATCTTTTATCTTCCATATTGCGACTTCAGGGGCCAAATAACGGCTTTCTTCCATTGCCACTGTGTCAAACAGGATCCCTTGTTCTGCAAGATGCTTACCGGCTCGTTGAAACTGCTCCCTAACCCAATTAGAAAGCGCTTCTTGATTATTCATGTCATCTGCCATTTTTATACTTTCAACCTCATTATTATTTATAGTAGTTTGTTCAGAGGATTTATAAAGCATCCGCCAGTATTTCAACAGGATGCTTTGGTCTAAACTGTTCAAATCTTTTTACTTGACTGCGGCACGAGTAGCCGGTCACAACCAATTGTATTTTACTATCTACGTTAGCATTCGTAGCATGACGTTGGTCGGTGCTAGCGTGTTGCAACCAACTTAAGCCATATATCCCTTTGGCATTTTCAAAATGTTCCAATTCATGGCCATAGGTTCCCGCCATTCCGCAACAACCTACAGAGACTATTTCAAGTGACAAACCTGCTTTGGTAAACAACTGCTGCCACATTTTTTCTGTTTCAGGTAGGGCTGTTTTTTCAGAGCAATGCGCCAGTAATTTATATTGTGTAGAATTGTGTTTTGAAGTCGTTTTATTATGCATTTGATCTATCTGTGTTGCTAACCATTCTGTAATAGTTAACACATTTAACACGGGGGACTCAGCACCTAATACATGCGCGTATTCGTCTCGGTAACACAGCACCAACGATGCATCGGCGCCTACCATTGGAATATTTAATTGTTGCACTTTTTGTAAGAAGTTCGCCGATTTGCGCGCAGTTTTCTCGAACTTCGCCAAAAAACCTTTAACGTGTTGCGGCTTACCATTGGGTGAAAATGGAAGGAGTACGGCTCTTTTACCTAACTTTTCGATGCATTTTACTACTTTTTCAACGACTTCAGCATCATAAAATGAAGTAAAGGGATCTTGCACAATAATAACGTGCTGACCACGTTGCTGCTCGTCCATTTGCTGCAAAATAGTTAATTCTTGTTGAGACTTTAATACTAATGCTTGTTGCGCTACGCGCTGCTTAAGGGTGGGTGAGGATAGCGCTGGCGTATCTACATAGCCGACGATATTTTTAAGCATCCACGTAACCGGTTTGGAAAGCACAATAGCGTTAAAGGTGCGTGGTGCAATTGCCATTATAGGGGCCAGCGTTTCAACGTTAGCCACAAAATAATCTTTTAATGGACGCATATAGCGAGTGTAGTAAATGGCTAAAAATTTAGCTCTAAAGTCGGGTACATCAACCCCTACTGGACATTGACTTGAACACGATTTACAGGCTAAGCAACCGTTCATTGCTTCAAACACTTCATGATTAAAGTCATCTTGTTGGCTAAAACGATGTTTAATTTTAGAAATGATATTTGATGAAAAAGAGCTGTAATGAATTGTCTCTGTATTAATTTTTTGTTTGCTTAACAGTAAAAGCCATTCGCGTATTAAGCCGGCACGGCCTTTCGGACTGTGACGCCTATCTCGCGTAATTTTACTAGACGGGCACATGGGTGAAGTTGTGTCATAATTGAAGCACAAGCCATTACCATTGCAACTCATAGCCGGTTTGAATGCCTCTTTAAACGCAATAGGAATTTGCCTATCATATGTGGCGCGCTTAGTGTCGCTTACTTGAACTAGTTTGTAATTGGAGTCAAATGGCGTACAAATTTTACCAGGGTTCATTTTATTAAGTGGATCAAATGCTCGCTTTATTTTGCGCAGTTCACTATACAATTCGTCACCGAAAAATGCAGGCGCATACTGGCTGCGATACCCCTTACCGTGTTCACCCCACATTAGACCGCCATACTTTGCAACAAGCGCAACCACTTCATCAGAAATTTCATTTACCAGTTTTTCTTGTTCAGGATCACATAAGTCAAGCGCAGGCCTTACATGCAGTACGCCAGCATCCACGTGCCCAAACATGCCATATTCTAGCTTATGGCTGTCCAAAAGAGCTCTAAACTCCATAATAAAATCGGCTAAATTTTCAGGCGGCACTGCGGTATCTTCGGTGAACGCGATAGGTTTTTTGGCGCCTTTAGTATTACCTAATAAGCCGACGGCTTTTTTGCGCATTCCATATATTTTTTTAATGTCAGCAATATTTGACGTCATTTGATAGCCAATCACGCCATTTTCATTATTATTTTTTATTTCGGCATCTAGTCGCTGCTGTAAGATCGAAATTTTATCGTCTATTTCAGATTTATTTTCACTGTTATATTCGACCATGTTTAGGCCGTCCATATGCTTATTTGGCACGTCATTAATTAGGTCGGATACGCCATACCATACAATGTCGGCGCGCGCTAAATTTAAAACTTTGCTATCAACTGTTTCTACCGACGTTGCTTTTGCCTCAATCATGCTCGGGGCATGACGCAAAGCTGATTCAAACTTATCGTATTTTATATTAACCAAGGTAGTAAACTGAGGGATTTTTGTTATATTAAGCTTTGCCTTTGCAATAAATGCGAGAGACCCTTCTGCGCCTGCAATTAATCGCCCCGCGTCAATAGTTTTGGCTTTTTCATCATACACGTGTTCTAAATCATACCCGGTTAAAAAGCGATTCAGACGGGGAAACTTTGCCAATATTGCCGCTCGTTTGTTTACACTGGTGGCTAATATTTGCTTATAAATTAAACCTAATGTCGTTTTTTCTTGTGCGCGTTTTTCTGCTTCTTGCAGTGATATAGGCTGCGTACTAATGTGCTCGCCATTAGCCAAAACCGCGTCTAAACTTAACAAATGGTCACTGGTTTTTCCGTATACTAATGATCCCTGCCCTGATGCGTCAGTGCTTATCATGCCACCAATTGTCGCGCGGTTACTGGTAGATAAGTCAGGTGAGAAAAAGTAACCATAAGGCAAGAGGAAATCATTTAGTGCATCTTTTATAAGGCCGGCTTCTACTTCAACCCACTTTTGTTCTAAATTAAGTTCAAGCACTTGGTTCATATACCTTGATGTATCTACTACCACACCAGGCGTTAAAGATTGACCATTGGTTCCTGTGCCGCCGCCACGCGCACTAAAGGTGATGGATTCAATCTTATTTGCAAGACGCGCAATCAACTGCAAATCATCAATACTTTTAGGGTGCACTACCGCTTGTGGTAACTGTTGATAAATAGAATTATCTGTGGCCACTGCAAGCCGGCTAGCGTATGACAATTCAATATCGCCACTGAACTCACTTTGTTTAAGCGAGTCTAAATATTCACGTGTTTCATGAGGAATGTTTTCTAAAATCGATAACTGAGGTAATGCGTTCAACAAATGTTCTCCTAATTACGTGCGTTAGTATACCTACTGAGACTCAATGTCTCTAGCGCATTTGTTAGATTTTTTATTAGAAGTTGTTGGCCAACTATTCTTTACAATTTAGTTACCCTCATGCAAAGACAAAAAGTATTTATTAAACAATAATGACTCAAGTTTTTCGTTAATTGTGCCGTTAATATTTAAAATGCTTTAAATACAAATAGTTATTTAAATTTATGCTATACTTTAGGTTAAGAAATAGGAGGAAACATGCAAAAATTTCTAAAAGCGTTATTTAAGCGCAGACACCCGTATGCACCGGTCGCATATATGGGACGTAAAAACTTTGAAAAAACAATGGACTGCAAGGTAATGAAACGCAAAAAATTAGAAAAACTTGCCGCTCAAGAAGAACCCTAGTCACCCGTTTGCTGTGTATTGGCAATAGCTAATTGTTTGCCTGAAGTAATAAGACACTTTCTGTTACAAAAATCTAGATTGATTTTTATGAGTAACACGTATAATGGGTAATCAAACTAAACAACAAGAAGAATACTTATGAAATATATCCGCATCACTGTTGGTAGTTTATTAGTTATACTCGGGTTAATTCTAACCATAATCCCAGGCTCATCTTTTATATTATTGGCAGGCTTAGTGTTAGTAAGTGTTGATTATACACCGGCTCGCAAACTGCTGGTGGCCATTCAGAAATCTATGAGCCTTGGCGCTCGAAAGATTGACAAACTGTTACTCCGTCGAAAATACCGTTAATTACAAGTTGTCTTAATTATAAAAAATGCCACTGTCTAAACAGTGGCATTTTTTTGTATAACCCTAAGTACAGAGGTTTAACCGTGCTTTTCAGCTAAATACAACCAAGTAGCAACTACCGTGTCAGGATTTAGCGATACACTGTCAATGCCTTGCTCTACTAACCAAGCAGCAAAATCTTCATGGTCCGATGGGCCTTGGCCACAAATGCCCACGTACTTCCCTCTTGCTTTTGCGGCTTTTATCGCCATTGATAACAAAGCCTTAACAGCGTCGTTACGCTCGTCGAATAAATGCGCAATTAATCCAGAGTCTCGGTCAAGACCCAGCGTTAGCTGTGTTAAATCGTTTGAGCCTATTGAAAAGCCATCAAATATATCTAAGAATTGATCGGCTAGCAAAGCATTTGAAGGCAATTCACACATCATAATAACGCGTAAACCGTTTTCGCCTCTTACTAAACCCTGCCCTGCTAATAATTCAATAACTTGTTGGCCTTCTTCTACGGTACGCACGAACGGTATCATAACTTCTACATTGGTTAGACCCATATCATTGCGCACACGCTTTATTGCTTCACATTCAAGCGCAAAACAATCACGAAAGCTTTCAGAAATATAACGACTAGCCCCTCTAAAACCTAACATTGGGTTTTCTTCGTCTGGTTCGTATTGATATCCACCGACTAAGTTAAAGTATTCGTTTGACTTAAAGTCAGACATTCTAACGATCACTTTTTTCGGTGAAAATGCAGCCGCTATAGTAGAAATACCTTCAACTAATCTCTGAATATAATACTCAACAGGCGATTCATAACCCGCAATCATGTCGGTAATTTCTTCTTTAATTTCATCTGGTTGCTGGTCAAAATTTAGCAAGGCTTTAGGGTGTACGCCTATCATTCTGTTAATAATGAACTCTAACCGCGCCAATCCTACTCCTTCGTGGGGTAATTTTGCAAAATCAAACGCTCGGTCAGGATTACCCACGTTCATCATTATTTTCAGTGGTAAATCGGGCATAGAATCAATTCTGGACGTTGTAACTTCAAAGTCTAGCACTTGACCATAGATATACCCAGTGTCGCCCTCTGCGCAAGATACAGTAATTTCGTCACCTGTTTTAATAAGATCCGTGGCATCACCACAACCAACCACTGCCGGAATGCCCATTTCACGAGCAATAATAGCCGCGTGACAAGTTCTACCACCACGGTTTGTGACAATAGCCGAAGCTTTTTTCATGATAGGTTCCCAATCGGGATCTGTCATATCGGTGACGAGTACATCGCCAACTTCTATTTTATTCATTTCCGCAATAGAGCCCAGTACTTTAGCCTTACCCGCCCCTATTTTATGACCAATGGCACGTCCTTCGCAGACTAACTTTGCATTACCGTTTAATTGATAACTCTCAATAACCTGCATGTCTTCGCGACTGCGAACGGTTTCTGGACGTGCTTGCACGATATATAACTTGCCGTCAGTACCGTCTTTGGCCCACTCAATATCCATGGCACGACCATAATGCTTTTCTATGGTTACGGCTTGTTTCGCTAGTTCCATGACCTCATCATCATTGATTGAGAACTGCATGCTGTCTTTACGCTCTATATCAACGATATCGACTTGCTTGCCATGTGCTAAATCATCTGAATAGATCATTTTTGTGAGTTTACTACCAATGTTACGACGCAACACGGCAGGCTTATTATTGGCTAATGTAGGTTTATGAACATAAAATTCGTCTGGATTAACAGCACCCTGCACCACCATTTCACCTAAGCCATAAGAACTCGTAATAAACACGACATCTTCAAAACCAGACTCAGTATCAATTGTAAACATTACACCTGAAGCTGATAAATCACTGCGTACCATGCGTTGAATACCAGCAGATAGCGCGACTCCTTTATGGTCGTAACCTTGGTGCACACGATATGAAATGGCACGGTCATTAAACAATGAAGCAAATACGTGTTTAATTGCCACTAATACCGATTCATAGCCTTTTACATTTAAAAATGTTTCTTGCTGACCAGCAAAAGATGCATCTGGCATGTCTTCAGCAGTGGCTGAAGAGCGAACCGCAAAAGAAGCTTTATCGCCCGCATTATCAACTAAAGTATCAAAAGCGATTTTAATTTCATCTTCTAATTCTTTTTGAAAGGGCGTATCTAAAATCCACTGCCTGATACTATTGCCAGCTTCAGCAAGCGCATTCACATCGTCAACGTCAAGTTGGTCAAGTAAATCGTAGATTTTAGCTTCAACGCCGCTTTTGTCTAAAAACTCGTTAAATGCATACGCTGTGGTTGCAAATCCACCTGGAACTTGCACACCCGCATTTGATAAATTTGATATCATCTCACCAAGAGAGGCGTTCTTGCCACCCACTCGATTTACGTCGTTCATACCTAATTCTTGATACCAAAGAACATATTCTTGCACTGTAGAGCCTCCAATAAAGCTTGGGTTTAAAATAAGGAATAATGACCTGCAACTAAAGTTATAAACATTTAGCTTCTATTACAAAATTACAAATCGTGCTAGCGTTAGTATCCATAGATTGTAAATTGGCTTTCTATTGAAAGTAAAATTTATTTTTTTTCGTAATTAAATTACAACATTGTTAAGGAATTGTTGTGCGTACAGCATTTTATATTTCAGACGGTACTGCTATTACATCAGAGGTTTTTGGACATGCCTTATTATCGTTATTTCCAGTAGAGTTTGAACACGTTACTGTGCCTTTTGTTGAAACCGAACAACATGCAATTAAGGTGATTGAGCAAATTAATCGCGCATATAAGGAAACCGGTGTTCGACCACTTGTATTTTACACCATGGTGAACGTGGATATTGGGCGAATTATCAGCAATTCTTCTGGCATTAACTATAACTTTTTAGACCAATTTGTCGCCCCACTTGAGAAAGTATTAGGGGTACCATCAAAACCCGAAAAACATCGCACACACTCGATACATGAAAAGACCTACGACATTAGAATTGAAGCGGTCAATTATGCATTAGCGAACGACGATGGCTCTAACCTCAAAGACTATCACGATGCTGACATAATACTGGTAGGTGTTTCGCGTTCAGGGAAAACACCCACTAGTTTATATCTAGCCTTACAGTATGGGATTAAAGCCGCAAATTATCCCTTCACTGAAGAGGACATGGGCGATATTTTAAAATTACCAACGGTTCTGAGGCGCTTTAAGGACAAGCTATTTGGTCTGACTATTAGCGCAAATAGACTTCACGCAATTAGATCTGAGCGAAGAGCTAACAGTCGTTATGCATCTATGCCGCAATGCAGAATGGAGCTCAGAGAGGTAGAAAATTTGTACCGAAAAGAAAAAATTCCATTTTTAAATAGTACAAAATTTTCAGTTGAAGAAATATCAGCCAAAATATTGGCAACAACAGGACTCAAACGAAAGAAATATTAGTCTTTAAGTGGCGCGCCCACCAGTGGTTTTATTGGCTCGCCCTTCTTCCTTTGCTTTTTGTGCACGAAGTTTCCGCACTTCTTTAGGATCAGCAATAAGTGGTCTGTAAATTTCTATTCTATCGCCTTCTTGCAATTGGGTATCAAGCTTAGTAGTTTTATACCATATACCGACTTTATTAGTAGTTAAGTCAATGTCTTCATATAGTACTAATATTCCAGATTGGTTGATCGCTTGCTCGACACTTGTGTTTGGTTTAACGGATAAACTTAATAAGGTTTGCTTACGAGGCAGTGCATAAGTTATCTCTATGTTTATGCTATCACTCATGCTTTATAAACCTCTTTAGCTCTATCTGAAAACGCCTTAACCATGTTGCTAGTTAGGTTACGAAAGATTTTACCAAATGCGATATCAATTAATTTGCTTGAAAAGGTAAAATCTAATGATAACTCAATTTTACATGCTTGTTCAGAAAGTGGCGTAAATGTCCACCCACCGCCCAATGCCTTAAACGGCCCTTTGGATAAACTCATTTGAATACTGCGATGGGGTATCAGTACATTGTTTGTTTCAACGACTTGTTCAATACCCGCTTTTGCGACCACCATACGCGCTCGCATGCTGTGCTCATTTTGTTCCAAAATACTGCTGGCGCGACAGCCTGGAATGAATTCGTAGTACGCATCAACATTGTTGACTAAATCGTACATTTGCTTGGCACTATAAGCGACTAAGGCACTTTTATTAATTTGGGGCATAACCTTTTTTAAAACTCTTCTACGTTTGTTGTATCACTATAAAACGTTTAATAAATCATCGAATAAACGATTTGCGTTTTGCTGTGTATGAGCTACTCCAGCCAGCTTTTCTGCAAAATTGCTGTTTGTTGGCGGTTTTTCAAGCGATTTTGAAAAAAAAACATTGTAAACGCGCTATTCAACACCATTTTTAATCGATTGATTCCAAGCGACTAAGTTTACAGGTATAATCTTGTTTATGAAAAAGAAATCATCAAATAATAATACTATTGCCTTAAATAAAAAGGCAAGGCACGACTACGAACTCATTAGCAAATTTGAAGCGGGTATTCAGTTGCAAGGTTGGGAAATAAAAAGTATTCGCGCCGGAAAAGCCAACATTACTGACTCGTACGTATTCATCAAAAATAACGAAGCTTATGTTTCAAACATTAGTATTCAGGCACTCACTCAAGCGTCGTCTCACGTTATATCTGAGCCTACTCGTGTGCGAAAATTATTGCTAAATAAACGCGAAATTGAAGAATTAATGGGTGGTTTAGATAGACAAGGTCTTACTATAGTGGCTACTGCCATGTACTGGAAAGCCTGTTGGGTAAAGTTAGAGATATATTTAGCCCGAGGCAAACAAGATCATGATAAGCGTGATGCGATTAAAGATAGAGATTGGGCGCGTCAAAAAGAACGAATAATGAAGCATGGGTAAATTATTTACCCTTGTTGTTTCTTTTATTTAGAACATGCTTTTTACTATTTAAAACTGATGGTTTAAGTATACATCCGCTTTGCCTCTGGCTTTCGCCACTTATCGCGTTTGGCGATGTCAGCATAGGTCACTCTATTAATGTTTGATAAATCATTTGAACAAACCTTATCTAAATAAATTTCTATGACTAATTTAGCTAATAAATCATTAAACTCATTGATTTATTTATGTTAGCCCACATATATATTATAAGGATTCAGGTCGTTAACATGAATTCACGATTATTTTTGTTATTTGTTTAAATTACCGCTAGTTTAAAGTTGTTTTAGTGAATTAGTTCATTTCTATTACTTTTGGGCTGTGGTATTATTATCAAACACTGGGGCTGCTCTGGATTCGACAGGATTCAATGATGCTTGAGGTGCATGCAGAGGTGCGGTTTGCCTCTTTAAAAAGCCGCAAAAAAATAGTCGCAAACGACGAAAACTACGCACTAGCAGCTTAATACCCTGCATAGAGCCTCCTTGCCCTAGCTTCTGCCTTTAAGACGGGGAGTTCAAGGAGTCAAACCCAAAAAGGCTCGTGTGGATGCTTATACCTGAGAGCTGAACCACTAAAACTAATTCAGGTATGTGATTAAGTGGCGTGTTTGTTCGCAGCTTATTTACGAGAATAAAGACAAACTAAGCATGTAGTGCCAATGGTTGACGCTTTCTGGACGCGGGTTCAATTCCCGCCAGCTCCACCACATTGAATAAAGAAGCCCTTGATTAGGGCTTTTTTTTTGCCTAAAATTTAGGAAACGCTAATTAAAAATTCTGGTGGGGTTGTTGCAAATAGGCTTTATCAAACTCGTCAGGCTCAATAGGTTTACTATAGTAGTAGCCCTGCAGCTGTAAGTCACCATTAAGCATTAGCCATTCAACCTGGGCTTGTGTTTCAACGCCTTCTGCAACAGTTATTAGACCTAAGTTTTTTGATAACTGAATAATGGAGCGAACAAGATTTTCATCTTGTTTATCAACCGTAATATCATGAATAAATGAACGATCTATTTTCAGTTTATCAACGGGTAAATCCTTTAGATGGCTTAATGACGAATAGCCGGTGCCAAAATCATCTAATGAAAACGTAATTCCCATTTTTTTCATACTAACAATTTTTCTGATCGTATCTGCCATGTTATTTAACGCAACACTTTCGGTTATTTCAAGTTCGATACAAGTGGGCGACACTTTATGTTTGTTTAATATGCGTGTTACGGTATCAATAAAATCGTTACGCGCTAATTGCTTTGCACTTATATTGATCGCTATTTTGAAGCCCTCTGGCAACATTCCTTTTGATTTTGTGTTTGCAATGTATGCACAGATTTTGTTGAGGATTCGTTCACCCACATCGATTATTAGTGCGCTTTCTTCTAAGAAAGGAATAAATTCGTCAGGACGAATTACTTCGTTGCCTTTACGCCAACGTAGTAATGCTTCTGCTCCCACAACAAGCTGGGTGCTTGAGTCAATTATAGGCTGCAGAACAAAAAAGAACTCATCTCTAAACATAGCTTTCATGATATCGCGTTCTAATTTTAGTAGTTCTGCTGCTTGAGTCGCCATTTCGTCTTTAAATAGCGTTACGCAGTTTCTGCCTGAACGTTTCGATTCATACATTGCGGTATCGGCGTACTGCAAAATCTCATCGGCATTGAATTGATTTTTCTTAAACACAACGACACCAACGCTGGCCGATAACGCATAGCTATGCAAACCAATTTCAATCTCTTTGTTAATGCAGTTACGTAACCTTTCTCCTAGCACTTCTGCACCCGTTTTAGCGACTTGAATGTCGTTAGAAACATTTTCTTCTATACACAAAAATTCATCTGCGCCTAATCTTGCGATTAAATCACTGAACGAAAACTCTTTGCGCAAACGCCGAGCAAGCTTCACAATCAGTTGATCGCCAACCGAATGACTTAAGGTATCATTGATACGCTTGAATTGATCTAAATCGGCAATCGCCGCAATTCCATACATGTCGCTATTTTCGTCATCTGTTTGATTAAGCACTTCATACACTTTGTTTCTGTTAGGCAAAGATGTGAGTGGATCAAAATAGGCCAAGGACTCAATTTTTTCTTCTGCATTAACGCGTTTAGTAACATCAGAGGCCGTCACTAATATGCTGTGACCATCTGGCGTTTTAAACTTAACAAATGACATTTCCATATGACAATTTATACTACTAGCATTTTTAACCGACACGGTTATGTCGTACTGGCGTTTATTTGATGAAATGAAATTCGTAATAGATTTCATCATGCTTGGGTCTATAGGCTCTATCACCTCAATGGCCGAGCGCCCTTTTAATTCGTAAATAGAATAGCCGTAAAAAGTCGCCGTCGCTTTATTTGCAAACACAAAGTTTAGATAATTGTCGAGTGAAAAAATAAGTGCCGGGGCGGTATCAAGGATGAGTCGAAAACGCTGACTACGTTCGGTAAGTAATATTTGCCCACTAGAAATGCGTGCCAGCATATCATTCGCGGCATTCACAATAAGACTAAACTCATTACGTTCATGTCCAACCAAGTGACTAATTTTTTGCGTAGCAATCGATTTGGTATTGACACGTTGAAAACGTTTTGAAAGCTTTACTAAGGGGAATGCTAACGAGTAATGATATAAAAACCCCAAGGCTAGGGTTAGCAAAATATAGCCGCATAGGGCAATAATAAAGGCGCGCACGGCACGATCGTAAACCCCCATAAGAGCAATGTGGTTGTCAATAATAATGACCATTTCACCATTATCATTATCATTATCATTATCTTGAGAAGGTTGTATCAAGTCTGCCGACAGTACTATCGTTTCTTTCGTGAAATTCTCAACCATTAACGATAATACAGGATTGTATGACGTATTTAGCGTTACCGTTTTATCTAGGGTTTTTTGGCGAGAATAATGCGCCATTTTGTTACCATAATCATCATATATAGCAACATAGCTAAAATAATCAAAATATGACAATCCATCTATCACTTGCTGCGCTAACTTAGGTTCAAGTAAGTACACAGCATTGCTTGCTGAACCTTTTGCTGAGGTAACAATTGCTTTAATCGTGTTTTTAACTTCTGTTTCTCGATCACGAAAGTCAAAAATAGTTTGTAAAAACGCCATTACTAGACCTAAGCTTACTAACAATACTAAGCTTCTTACTCCTAAGCTGAATGACAGTTTATTTTTTAATTTCATCATGTTAAGGATAGATTTCCATTGAATCCATCATATATTATGTATGCTTCAGATTCCAATCAAATACACGCCTAAGTGCTGGCGAGCACTATTTATTTTTGATAAACGGTTAGCAGGATATACAACTTGTTGTATCATGTCGGTAGAGATTCAAACTACTATTTATGAAAAGGACCTGATGAATGTCAGATACTGATAAAGACAAAGATTTTGCACCCATTAATGTGGAAATAAACGATCGTATTCCAATGTCGAGTCAACGGCAATCTAACGCTAAAAGCACTAACGGTGAAACTACGAGTAATAATAAATTCACCTCTTTTGTGCTTGTTGTCGCGGTTATAGCGTGCGCCGCTTCAGGCTATTTATACGCAACGTTACAAGATAGCAAAAAAGTAATTACTGCAAATGAAGCTCGTTTAAAAACCTTAGAAAACAAATTGTCTGCTACAGGCGAAGAAATGGGCAATTCAACGGTTGCTTTGCAAGTCAAATTTACTGAATTGGCGGCGCGTACTGACGATCTTTGGGAGCAAATGGATAAACTATGGGCGTCTGCTTGGCGTCGAAACCAACAAGACATAAAAACCGTAGTCGCTAGCGTTGAAAAAATACAAAGTGAAACCAGTAAATTGGCTAAAACACTTGATAGTAAAGTCGCTGAAAATAAAACCAGCATCGGTAGCATGCAATCAAGAGTGGATGGCATTAACACCAAGCTAAATAATCAAGCTAATGATGTGCTAGCGGTTAATGTCAAACAAGATGAATATCTACAAGGAGTTAGTGGGCAGAAAGATAAGTTACGTGAAATGACCGAAAAACTGATCCTAATTGAAAAACGTAATACCACATTATTACAACAACTGCAGCAACTTGAAAAGAAGCTAGATGAACTTGCCAATAAGTCGGTTTAGCGTCAAGCTTACGACACGTTAACCGAAAATAAGATATAAAAAAAGCACCAATAGGTGCTTTTTTTATAAAATAATCGAGTACGACTTAACGACGTAAGCCTAAACGCTTAATAAGATCTTGATAACGCTCTGCGTTTTTACCTTTCAAGTAATCAAGTAACTTTCTACGTTGACTTACCATTCTTAACAATCCACGACGTGAGTGGTGGTCTTTCTTATGATCAGCAAAGTGACCCTGTAGTTTGTTAATATTGTGAGTAAGTAAAGCAACTTGTACTTCAGGTGAACCTGTATCGCCTTCTTTTATGCCGTAATCGGCCACAAGTGCTGCTGTTTCTACTGTAGTTAGTGACATAATAATCTCCAGTTTAAGGGGTGAACACAACCAATCACTAATTCAGTTGTGCGAGAAAGAGCGCGTATTATATAGATTGTAATAATGAGCGCAAGTAGTTTTAATAATAAAGCAGTTTAACTTTCGTAAACTACGACTCTTTTTGGGTGTAATTCGCCAATACTATTACGTTGTGCCACGCCTAAAAATAATTCCGATTTTTTATCATATACGCGAACTGTACATAACTCGCCTTTACTGTCTGTGGTCAAACTATCATTACATTCGGTTGTTAATATTCTACCCTGTTGAAATAAAACCACATCTGTAGGCGCTATTTCTATTTTTGGCAATGAAGCTATAGAGGTATCCATAGGCAACAGTAAAGTATCAAGTGCCCCGAATTGCGCAAACGCGCTTTGCGCTTCTAATGGACTCAACTGCTGCGGTGTTTGCTCAGCACGCTCAATAAGTTGCGCAAAATTAAACATCTGCGCTGAATCATAATGTGCTACTTGCGTTCTTCTTAATACAGTAACATGCGCACCGCAACCTAATGCTTGACCTAAATCATCAATTAAACTGCGAATATAGGTGCCTTTTGAGCACTTTACATTTAGAGATAACTGATTATTGTCTAAGCCGACCCACTCAATATTATAAATAGTAATGTCTCGCGCGGGGCGGTCAATTTCTATCCCTTTTCTGGCATAAAAGTAAAGCGGCTTACCCTCATGTTTTAAGGCTGAAAACATAGACGGCACTTGCTTAATTGCGCCTAAAAAAGGTAGTAATGCCGCTTTTATATCGGTTTCTTCAACTAATACGGGTCTTGTTTCCACTATTTCGCCATCGGCATCAGATGTATCCGTTCGCTCACCTAGCTTGGCGGTAACAAAATAGCTTTTATCAGCATCGAGTAAAAACTGAGAAAACTTTGTTGCTTCACCTAAACATACTGGCAATAATCCTGTGGCTAATGGATCTAGCGCACCGGTATGACCCGCTTTAGCGGCTTTAAACAAGCGCTTTATCTTCTGCACAACATCATTAGAGGAAAGTTCTTGCGGCTTATCAACTAATAAGATGCCATTAATAGGCCGTCCCTTGCGTTTCCTTGCCATATCTACTCTTTAGATTCTGAAGACGCATCGTTATTATCTTCGTTTTGCTGGGGCACGTCGTCTTTATGCTTGGCTTTATCAGACTCTACGGCCTGCTTAACCAGTGCAGAAATACGCGCACCTTCTAAAATAGAACTGTCATTAAAAAAGTGCAGGTCAGGTACATTTCTCATACGAACGCGGCGTCCTAACAATCCACGCACAAAACTCTTACTTTCTTGCAGTTTTTTTAAATCCGTTTTGGCTTTATCTTCATCACTATTGTAAAACGTAATAAAAATTTTCGCGTGCGCTAAGTCTCTTGATACTTCTACGCCCGACACAGTGATCATACCCACTTCAGGTTCACGGTGCTTAAATTCGTGCTGTAAAATACTCGCAACTTCTTTATGAATTTGTTGCCCGACTCTGTCTGTTCTTGAAAACTCTCTAGCCATTTTTAAATGCCTCATATATTCGCTACGCATTTATAAATCATATTTATAAAGGTATGTTAGCGACAAAAACGGAGGCGCTAGGCCTCCGTTTTTCACTTATATTAACAATGTTTAAATTTCGCGTTTCACTTCAACAATCTCGAATACTTCGATTTGATCGCCAACTTTAACATCATTGTAATTTTTCACGCCAATACCACATTCAATGCCTTTTTTAACATCTTGAACGTCGTCTTTAAAGCGGCGAAGTGACTCAAGCTCACCTTCATATATTACAATGTTTTCACGTAATACACGAATAGGACTGTTACGCTTAATAACACCTTCGGTCACCATACAACCAGCAATTGCGCCAATTTTAGGTGATTTAAACACGTCGCGAACTTCTGCTAAGCCAATAATTTGTTGTTTAAACTCTGGCGCTAACATACCACTCATGGCTTGTTTAACTTCATCAATTAGTTCATAAATAATGCTGTAATAGCGTAAATCGATTTCTTCAGCTTCAATCATTTTTCTAGCAGTTGCATCGGCACGGACGTTAAAGCCAACCACAATGGCAGATGATGCCGCCGCTAAACTTGCATCGGTTTCAGTTATTCCACCTACGCCGCTACCCACGATATTCACTTTAACTTCACTTGTAGAAAGTTTAGTTAAACTATCGGCAATGGCTTCAATAGAGCCTTGAACATCGGCTTTAAGGACAATGTTTAAGTCACTTACATCACCACTTTCCATATTTGCGAACATATTTTCAAGCTTAGCTTTTTGCTGCTTCGCGAGTTTAAGTTCACGTTGTTTGGTGTGTCGTTTAGCTGCTACTTCACGCGCTTTACGCTCGTCTTGAACAACCAAAGCATTTTCACCAGCAATGGGCACTCCAGACAAACCTAGTACTTCTACCGGTGTTGACGGTCCAGCGACAAAGATGTCTTTACCGTTTTCATCACGCATTGCACGAATACGTCCGTATTCTTCTCCGCATAATAAGATGTCGCCAGGCTTCAATAGACCCTCTTGAATCAAGACAGAAGCAACTGGGCCACGACCTTTATCAAGACGTGATTCAATCACTATGCCTCGTGCAGGACCATCTTGTACAGCTTTTAAATCGAGAACTTCTGCTTGTAAGCTAATTGCCTCAAGTAAATCATCAATACCCAATCCTGTTTTTGCTGACACACTCACAAATTGATATTCACCGCCCCATTCTTCTGAAATTACGCCAAGCTGCGAAAGCTCTTGTTTTACGCGATCAGGATCGGCAGATTCTTTATCCATTTTGTTAACGGCAACAATAAGCGGTACACCCGCAGCTTTCGCGTGCTGTATCGCTTCTTTTGTTTGCGGCATTACGCCATCGTCCGCGGCAACAACAAGTACAACAATATCAGTTGCTACAGCACCACGTGCACGCATTGCAGTAAAAGCGGCGTGACCAGGAGTATCTAAAAATGCGATACGACCGCCTTCTGTTTCAACACTGTAAGCACCAATGTGTTGGGTAATACCACCGGCTTCTCCGTCAGCAACTTTTGCACGACGAATATAATCAAGCAATGAAGTTTTACCGTGGTCAACGTGTCCCATAATAGTAACAACAGGAGCACGAGACTCTTTATCACCAGTACTAGCATTTGCAATCAATTCTTCTTCAAGCGCGTTTTCGTTCACTATTTCATACTTGTGACCCATTTCTTCAATCACTAGCACGGCAGTTTCTTGATCAAGCACCTGATTAATGGTGGCCATTTCACCCATTTTCATCATGGTTTTAATCACCTGAGTGCCTTTAACCGACATACGACTAGCTAAATCACCCACGGTAATGGTTTCACCTAGCTTAACAATACGTTCAACCGGCATCACTGGCTTATTAAAACTGTGCTTAAGATCTTCACCTGCATTCTTCTTAGACTTCTTACGACGACGACCGCCGCGCTCTTTTTTCAAGTCATCGGCATCTTCCGCTTCTTGTGCGTAGCGGTTTGAATGCATATGCACTTCTTTTGCTTCTTCTTTTTTACGGCGCTCTTCTTCTTCTTTCCAGCGACGCTCATTAAGTTCAGCAAGCTGACGTGCTTCTTCAGCCGCATTTTCAGCATCTTTTTCAAGCTTCTTCTGCGACTCTTCTTCTTGTTGTTTCTTCATACGCTCTGCTTCAGCACGAACTTGCTCTTGAGCTTTGCGTTCTTCATCGGTTAATTTAGAGTCAGTTGCTTTACGCGCTTCGGCCTCTTTTTTGGCTTTCTCGACTCTAGCCGCACGCTCTGCCTCTTGCTGTTTACGTGCTTCAGCGGCTTGTTTAGCTTTTTCATCGGCCGCGGCTTTTGCCGTTTCTGCCACTTTACGCTCTTCTTCCTGACGCGCCACTTCTTCGGCTTTGCGCTGAGCTTCTTCTTCGGCTAAACGTTGAATATCTTCATCGGAACGTTTTACGTAAGTACGTTTTTTACGCACCTCAACTTTTACGGCTCTTGATTTTCCAAGATTAATCGTACTGGTTGTTTTACGCTGTAACGTCATCTTTTTGGGCGCATGAGCACCTGCACCACCATGTTGCTTGCTTAAAAAGTCTAGCAATTTTTGCTTTTCTTCTTCATTGACAACATCGCTTGCAGACTTTTGTATGCCCGCATCTTTAAATTGCTTTAATAATCGGTCAACAGTCGTGCTAATGTCACTTGCTAACTTTTCTATGGAAACTTCTGCCATATTAAATAATTCTCCTATTGACCTATTCTTCGTTAAACCATACAAGGTTTCTCGCAGCCATAATAAGTTGACCGGCCTTCTCTTCGGTTAACTCTTCTATGTCGCTAATTTCGTCAGTACCTTGTTCAGCTAACGTCTCAAGGTTTGTTACACCTCGGCTAGCTAAAATAAAGGCTACGTGTTTGTCCATACCTTCTAAATCTAACAACTCTTGCTCGGGCACGGCCGATTCTAACGACTCTTCACTTGCTAGCGCACGGGTTGTTAATACGGCTTTGGCTCTATTTCTAAGTTCCTCAACCATGTCTTCATCAAGTCCTTCAATTTCAAGTAACTCGCTGACAGGAACATAGGCTATTTCTTCTAAACTGGTAAAGCCTTCATCAACTAAAACTAAGGCAAAATCTTCATCAATATCTAAACCTTCCGTAAACACTGACAACACTTTTTGATTCTCGGCTTCATGCTTAGTCGCAAGATCTTCAACCGTCATTACGTTCAACTCCCAACCGGTTAGTTGGCTAGCTAATCGAATATTTTGTCCGTTACGACCAATTGCTTGCGCTAGGTTATCGCTTTCAACGGCAATGTCCATAGACTTAGCGTCTTCATCTACAACAATAGATGCAACTTCTGCAGGAGCCATTGCATTGACAACGAAAGTCGCTGGATTTTCATCCCACAATATAATGTCAACGCGCTCACCGCCAAGCTCACTTGATACAGCTTGTACTCTAGAGCCACGCATACCCACACAAGCACCTACTGGATCTAAACGCTTGTCATTGGTTTTCACCGCTATCTTGGCTCTGGCACCAGGATCACGAGCTGCAGCTTTTACTTCTAACGTTTCTTCTGCAATTTCTGGCACCTCTAGTCGAAACAGTTCAACTAACATGTCTGGATGCGTGCGGCTTATGAATAATTGAGCGCCACGTGCTTCGGGGCGAATAACGTATAATAAACCACGCACCCTATCACCTGGTCTAAAGGTTTCGCGGGGTAACATATCTTCTCTAAAAATAACACCTTCTGCATTATTTCCTAGGTCGATGATCACATTGTCACGATTTACTTTCTTAACCGTTCCGGTTACCAGTTCACCTACTCGATCTTGGTATTCCGCAATCATTTGATCGCGTTCAGCTTCACGTACTTTTTGTACAATAACTTGCTTCGCTGTTTGCGTCGTAATTCTATCAAATGCAATTGATTCAATTTGATCTTCATAGTAGCCACCCAATTGAATATCTGGGTCATCGACTTGCGCTGCTGACAAAGTGATTTCAGCAAACGGATTTTCTTGTACAACGTCATCGGGAACCACTAACCAACGTCGAAACGTATCGAAATCGCCGGTTTCGCGATCAATTGCAACGCGAACTTCTATCGTGCCTTCGTTTTTCTTTTTAGTGGCACTTGCTAAAGCAAATTCCAAAGCTTCAAAAATCTTTTCTCTTGGTACTTGTTTTTCGTTTGAAACCGCTTCTGCGACTAATAATATTTCTTTACTCATTTTCGCCTCATTGCCCGCTTTTTTAGAGCATAATAAGTTTAATCAAATTCTGGAACTAAATTAGCTTTAACTACATTTTCATATGCCAATTCGTAAGATTGATTGTCAACTTTCATAACAAAATTATGCTCGTTGCAATCGGTTAATAACCCTTTGAAATTTCGTCTGCCATCTTGAGGCATTTCTAATTTCACGCTTATGGTTTGATTAACCACTTGTTGATAATGCGCAGGCTTAAACAAAGGTCTGTCCATTCCTGGTGACGATACTTCTAAATTGTATTCAGTGGTAATAGGATCTTCTATATCTAAAACAGCGCTTACCTGACGACTGGCTTCTGCACAATCATCAACATCTATGCCATTTTCTGAATCTACAAATAATCTTAGCGTAGAGTGTTTACCTGCGCGAACAAACTCTAAGCCTATTAGTTCTAATCCAATAGCGGCTACAGGTGCCGACAACATGTCGGTCAATTTTTTCTCAAGTTGTGACAATCCCAACTCCATTAATACATATAAAAAAAGGGCATATAGCCCGTTCATCGTTGATTTTAACCAATCAACACATACAAAAAAGCCCCGAACAAGCGGAGCTATTACCTAAATTCGTAATACTTATATTGCAAGGCTTTTTTAGATAAATGCTCGCAATCGATGAATGCTCAAAAAGCCTTAATAAGTAGACAATTGAAATACTGACTGTGTTTCAATGCCGCTTGCCTTAACGTTACTTTGGTCTCGACTACAGTAAGTAAGTGTATTTATCCACCTAAGTACTCTTTCAGGGAGTTCGTTATTTGGCGCAAAGTATACAAGGATAGTGAGCTTATCGCAAATTTTAATAGGGATTTGTTGATAAATTAACGAGAAATAATGACCTGTTATGCGTGATGAGGTGTTTATTGCTAATATAATTGCCGCCACGCTGTTCATTGCATTACCCGTAAACGCGGCTATGATTAAGTTTGAAGTAGACAATTTAATTGGCGCCTTTTCACTAAGTCCTTTAAGTGGCAGCTTTATGCTGGACACTGACAGTCAGTCACTTTCCGATGTCAACTTGATGTCGCAAGTAGGGGCATTTTCCTCTGGTTTTGCAATTGACAACGCAAATGGGTTTGGACTAGCTGATACGTCTTTTTTGTTCAGTGGCGCCGCCGAATTACTTTTTGAAATATCTAATTTTGATCGTTTTATGGCCGGCTTAGCGACTGGCGAAACCATCCAAAAAGATGTTTTTGTATCTCAAGCAGCTAACTTTAATGACAACTATCAAAACATTGACCCGTTTGGTGCTAACACTGATATGTTTTTTGGTGTGGCCACGATAACACGTCTTGACGAAGTATCTGTTCCAGTGCCTGCGGGTCTATCGCTTTTTGCGGTATTATTTGGGGGCTTGGTGCTTGTTAAACGCCGTTCTTAATATCTTATAACCACAATGCGCTCATATTAAGTGCAATTTTTTATTTTTAAAAAAGCCGCTTACATAAATGTAAGCGGCTTTTTAGTATAAAGGACAAACGTTAAATTTTGTCGGTAACGGCTCCCGTAGAAGCAGAGCTAACGGTTTTTGCATATTTTGCTAACAAGCCGCGTTTGTAACGAGGTTCTGGTTTTGTCCACTTCGTTAAGCGCTCATCAATTTCTTCTTGTGGTACGTTTAGTGTCATTTCACGCGTGCTAGCGTCGATAGTAATGCTGTCGCCATTTTCAACAATCGCGAACACGCCACCGTCGTATGCTTCGGGCGTGACATGACCCACCACAAAACCACGACTACCTCCCGAAAAACGGCCGTCGGTAATTAAGGCAACGTCATTACCTAGCCCCTTACCCATTATCGCGGCAGTGGGACTAAGCATCTCACGCATACCGGGCCCGCCTTTCGGACCCTCATAGCGAACGACAACAACATCTCCTGCCACCACATTACCGTTAATAATTGATGCAAAAGCCTCTTCTTCAGAGTGGAAAACTCTTGCAGTCCCCGTAAAAACTAATCCTTCTTTCCCAGTAATTTTAGCGACCGCTCCTTCTGGTGCGAGATTACCCGTTAATATTACTAAATGGCTATCGGCTTTGATGGGTTTATCTAGTGGCATAATAATATCTTGACCCGCAGGATAATCTGCAACATTTGCTAAATTTTCGGCTAAGGTAAGGCCAGTTACCGTTAAGCAGTCACCGTGCAACATGCCCGCATTAAGCAGCATTTTCATTAAAGGTTGAATACCGCCTATCGCGATTAGTTCAGACATCAAATATTTACCACTTGGGCGAAGATCGGCAATCACTGGCGTGGTTTTACCTATCCGTTCAAAGTCATCTAGCGTAATTTCAACACCAATAGCGTCGGCCATTGCAATAATATGCAATACCGCGTTGGTAGAACCGCCGAGGGTAATAATCACAACAATCGCATTCTCGAACGCTTCTTTAGTCATTATGTCTGATGGTTTAATATCGTTTTTGATAAGATTAAGTACAGCCTTGCCTGCGTTCTCGCAGTCTTCTTTTTTGCTATCAGACACTGCGTTTTGCGCTGAACTATTGGGTAAACTCATGCCCAAAGCTTCAATTGCTGAGGCCATCGTATTTGCGGTATACATGCCACCGCAAGAACCCGGGCCTGGAATCGCCGTTTTCTCAATTTCTTCCAATTGAGTAATAGGAATATCACCAGTTGCATGGGCACCAACGGCTTCAAATACAGACACAATATCGGTGTGATTTTTACCGGGGAGTATGGTACCGCCATATACAAAAATTGAAGGTCGATTTAAACGCGCTATACCCATCAAGCAGCCGGGCATATTTTTATCGCAGCCGCCAATGGCAATAATACCATCGTGCCCCATACAGCCAGAAACCGCTTCAATAGAATCGCAAATGATCTCGCGCGACACTAACGAGTATTTCATTCCCTCTGTACCCATTGAAATACCGTCTGAAATAGTAATCGTATTGTAAATAACGCCTTTACCGCCAGCAGCGTCAACGCCCTTAGCAACGTCTTCAGCTAGCACGTTAATATGCATATTACACGGCGTGACCATGCTCCAAGTAGATGCAATGCCAATTTGGGATTTTTTAAAGTCAGCATCTTTAAAGCCAACCGCTCGAAGCATTGATCGGCTTGGCGCTTGGGCGCTGCCATCAACAATTTTTGAAGAATATTTACGCGTATCGTTGTTGCTCATAATGAAAAATCTAGGTTCGTATTTTATTTGTTATTGAACTATATATTTCATGGCGCATTTTACAAGCCGTAATCTGCCAAAACCCTCAATTTCGATGCTTTTTAGGCATAAGCGCTGATGATTCTAATATTATCGGTCAGTAAAAAGTCCGTTTCTAAACTAACCAAGCATTAAAGATCATGGTTCTGTTGAACGCTAAAACGAATACATCAGCGTTAGGCGCGCACTTCGCGGTTCTAAAACATGATAGTGCAAATCATCCACTTCGGCGTCATTTGCTTCACTCGACAATCGGCTTGCGTAAAAATAATCAATGTCATGATCGTCACTGTCAAGCGCGTTTAAAATGTCGAATTTAACTTTTATGCCTGATGCGAACGTATAGCCTACATTAACATTCATCAATTGCGTGCTATCTGATACTTCGCTGTTATCTTCAATTAATGGACGTTCACCAAAATATCGCAGTCTGGCGGCGCCAAACCATCCTTGTGTTTGCTGATAGCTAACGCCGGTTTGTAATACACTTTCAATTGCGCCAAGAATAGCGTTTTCATATTTGGGAAGATCAGAGAATTCGGCGTCGGTAAGCGCATATTCAAAATCTAATGTCCAATTATCAGATAAGCGATAGTAACTGGTAACCTCAAAACCTCTGCGCGTAGATGCAAAGCTAGGCTCTGTGTTACCAGCATCACCTACAAACAGTAATTCACTATCAAGCCTAAGTGTCCATATTGAAGCAGATATATTCATGTTATCATTAACGTTTACGCGAAGTCCTAATTCATAACCAAATGAATCCACTAATGGATCGACTGGCGCAATACTAGCACCCGAATTAGGGTCGACCTGCGCTATAGTGCCTCGCGCATCATTTGAATGGAATCCTTGGCCTGCCGAAAAATAGGCTTCTATATTTTCGTTGAGGGTATAAATTAAACTGCCTTTTAAGGCAATATTCGCATCGTTTTCATTTCCTGTATTATTGCTTAAATCAATGCCGTTAATGTTGACACCCATCCGACTATTCACCGCAAAGTCATAGTAATCGTAGCGAGCCCCAAAAGTAGTGCGCAAATATGGATTCCACACGATGTTATTTTCCCAAAATATACCGACACTCGTTTCTTCAACGCCATCGCTTCTAATCGCGCCTAAGCGTTGACGTTTTGCCGTGCGATACAAGCCAACGTCTTTGATATCATCATAACGTAGTTGAGTGCCAAAGGTATTAGTTACATCCAAACCAGCCCATTGTGCGAAGTTAGTGTAGTGTAAATGGCCACCAAAGATTTTCCGTTCATCAATCTGTTCAAACTGGTCACCGGTGCTTGGATTATCTAAAAAATAGGTAAAATTAGACCATAAATTGAGCGCGTAATCGATGGCGTAAACAGCCGCTGAAAAATGATCGTTTTGCCACTGCGCATTAACACTATAACGGCTACTTGTGCCACCTAGGCTTGTGTCTAATGAGCCTAACTCGTCAATAATATTCGATTTTACGGCACGCATGGGTATTTGGTCGGCGCTATTCCATTGATTGTCATAGCCCATAAAGCTCAAGCTAAAATTGCCACCGGCTAACTTGCGATTATATTTGGTAAATAAATTATATTTTCTGACGTCTTCATTTATATCCGTCCATGGCCCATCGTAGCGATTTATTTCTAATGCATAATTAATACTCTGATAATCTAAGCTTTTGTTGCTAAGAGGTATGTCGCTTTTGAGCAAATAACGTTGATAATTATATTCCCCTAAGGTCATTGATAATTGGGTCGGCTGTTTAGCGCTGACCGTTCTAAATTCAGCACTACCTGCACCACTAAAATCACCTACATTGGCGTAATAAGCTCCTTTTTGATATTGCAGTGTTTGAATGCTTTCTGGAATGATGAAATTTAAATCGGTGTAACCTTGCCCGTGTCCATGAGTACGCATATTAATGGGCATACCATCTATGAAGGTAGCAAAGTCGGTACCATGATCTAAGTTAAAGCCACGCAAAAAATACTGATTAGCTTTGCCGGTGCCGCTATGCTGAGTAACCACCATTCCCGGTACCATCTCTAATATTTCTGCACTTCGTAACATGGGTCGAGTTAATATTTCTTGTTGCCCCACTATGCCCTGCGAAGCGGATATTGCTTCGCCAATAAGGCTTTGCGAGCGACCTTGAATCTCAATATTTTCAATATCATTTTGCATAGGTGGAGTATTTAGCATAATTTCAGCATATGCATTAGGTGCGCTAATGATAAATATCATAGATGCGTTTACATAAAATTGTGGGTGTAGAAAATTTGTTGTTTTTTGCATAGATATATTGCAACCTCGTGCATCTAATATCGTGATGAATACGTTTATTAAATAACAGTCACTTAAAACCGAGAAGGCCTCGGTGTAAAAATGCAGAAAATTATGAAATCAAGATGGATCAAACATTTAGCGGTAGAGAAACCGCTAGCACCTCCAGTACTTGGCCAACGGGAAATTCAAACGCTTGACTTTTTTTGGAGTCAACAGCAAGGTCAATTAAGCGCACTAGATGTAAAACGACTAATCGATAGTCGAACTTTCGGTAGCGATGATGCCATTAGCATTAGTACTATACAAAGCACCATGGAGCGTTTGTGGCGTAAAGGTTTACTTTCCAGAAAGAAAGAGGGCAAAGCATTTATTTATTGCGCATGCTATTCAAAGCAAGAAGTTATTTCTAGTCTACTGTCTGAAATTAAAAACGAAATGGGTCAAGGTGACGAACTCGTTATGATGTCAGGCATCGTAGAATATCTACAGTCGTGGGACTCAGCATTAAGCGCTAAAATTGTAGCCGTATTTAACGAACACACAGCAGCAGTGAAAAAATAAATATGCTTGGATTTTTTGAGAATCTTAGCGCTACTTTTATTTTAATCGTCATGGTTGTGATTTGTTTTGTGGTAATGACATATATATACGTTATCACCTATGTTATTTCACAAGCAACTTTACAGCGTGTAACGCCATTATTACGAACAACGTTGCTTGCACTTTGCGCAATTTCGCCGGTTGTAATAACGTCTGTTAGCACCTTAGTATTATTTTTACCGTCATTATTTAAATTCTCCACCTTTTATGAACACTGCCATTTCGCGCAGTGCGCGGCGCATGTTCCCCCATTTTTTGAATCGTCTAGTTACATGATGATATTGGGAGTGGTTTTATTTACTTTTACTGGGCTTGGCCTAACTTTATTAGTAAAACACCAACGTTTACTAGATAAAAAAATAACAGTTTTATGTCACTTGTTATCAACGCACGAGCTTACCGCACAAGATGACTATGTATATATAATTGACGCTAAATTACCCGTTTTATTAAGTGTAGGTTTATTAAAGCCTAAAATTATTGTATCAAAAGAAATAAAGGAGACATTGGGTCAGCCGCTTTTCCAACTTGTATTAGTTTATGAAATAATTCGTTGTAAGCGATACACTAATTTATTAACGACCCTAATTCGAGCATGTGCTTTTATGTGGCCTAAAATGATAAAAAAGAAATTACTTTTAGACGTGAGTGAAGCGAGTCATGAAGCAGCACGTAATCAGATAAAAGAAGCAAATTTAACGCTACCCAAGTCGCCAGAAAAGATAGATATGCAGTTACCCAATTATGTTAATGCACTTTTTCAAATGGGACAATTCAATGTTGGTAAAGTCAAAACAGCGAAAGAGCCCGCTCCTTTATTATCAGCGTTAGGCAATATTGGCTTTATTATTTTTTCACTGCAGCTTCTAGGGCTAATGATATTTGCGGCTAGCGCCATGCACTATGTATCTGAGGCGTATTTTTGAGCAAAACTGATTAAATAGGTTTATTTAAGACGGGGTCTGACGATATTGAAAGCTTAATCCTTTTGAAGACCAGTAAGATATTTGAATTTACTTACTGGCATTATTTACATTGCGTGCGAATAATTACGAATTCTTATCAATAAATTCAGTCACCAATGGCCGAATATTTTCACGGTACATCGAGCCACTAAAAATACCATAATGCCCCGC
>RCMY010000023.1_pt1 | contig 130822 bp, 117 predicted proteins | sample 2041341 | NCBI WGS metagenome assembly RCMY01 (sample SAMN09708234, study PRJNA481090) | Marine sediment metagenome, whole genome shotgun sequencing project. | reverse complement strand
TGGTCCCAGTCGAGCAGGTCGAGCAGGCGGGCTCCGACATCGATCTTCCTCAAACCGTCGACGTTGCGGATCCTTGACAGGTCGAGCCACCGGTCGAGCCCGTCCAACAGTGCCTCATCGGCGACGTCCGGCCACGACTCGTCGCTGCCGTGCAGCCAGTCCATCCGGCGACGCACGGTCGCGCTTCTCTCCGACCAGCGGAACACGTCGAGGCCATTGATCCTGACCCCTTCGCCTGCTGCCCGCTGCACATCGGCTGGATCGGGGTCGGTGAACGTCTCGGCGTGCAGGACGATCGCACCGTGTCGCGTCTGTCGTTCGGAGAGGATGCGGTTCCGTCGCCGATCCCACTCGACCGAGACATGTTGACCGGGGGAGTGGAGGCGGGCGATGGCGCCTCGCTCGAGCGGCACCGCCCGCCGCACCCGCCCGCTCGCCTCGACCACCGTGGTGTCGACGATGACGAAGGCGTCGGCCCGGCCAAGCGATGAACCCCGATCGAGTGCGACCTCCCGGCCCGACGCCATCAGAAGGCGATGCGAGTCGGCACTTCGCCGCACGGCGATCCGGTCAGGCCAGGCCAGCGCGAGCAGCTCGGCCAGCGAGGTCGGCACCGGCTGATTGGCGGGCGACGGCGGGAGCTGGACTGCGTCGATCGCATCCCGCAGCCGCCGAATGGAGCGTTCCACGTCGCGATCGTTGTCGGCGCGTTGGACCTCGGCCTCGAAGTCATCGGAGGTGGGAAAGGTCGATTGCTCGAGCACCGCAGCCGCGCGCAGCGCGGTCGCTGTCAGGGGATCCTTTGCCGGCAACGTGCGGCGAATGGCGGCCAACAATGCGCCGACCCGGGGGTGGACGGGCAGCCCGACCACAGAGCCCCAGCTCGGTCAGATGAACCGGGCTTCCGGGAGCGCCGTCGTCGATCTCGGTGACCCCCCACCAGGACATGGTGCGGCGGGCGACGTCGAGACGCTGTGGGTCCGGGTGATCGAGCATCGGCAGGTGGACGGCGTCAGGGTCGCCCCAGCGGAGGAGCTCGGCGGCCACCACCAGCGGATCGCCGTCGATGATCTCGGGTGTGGCTTGATCGATCAGGAGATCGTGATCGGTGGCCGACCACATCCGAATGCACACGCCGGGTTGAGTTCGGCCCGCTCGACCTCGACGTTGATCGGCGGAGAACCGACTGACGTGTTCGGTGACCAGATGGCTCGTCCCTGTTGCCGGGTCGAAACGCGGACGCCTCGTGAGGCCACCGTCGACCACGGCCTCGATCCCGGGGATCGTCACCGAGGTCTCGGCGATGGCAGTGGCCACGATGATGCGGCGATCGCTGGACGGTTGCAGCACCTCGCGATGCACCGCTGACGGACTCGAGCCGTGAAGGGCGATCACCCGGGCCGACAGATCGGACGGGAGGCGGCGGATGACATCGTCGATCTCACCTCTGCCGGGGGCGAACACGAGAACATCGCCGGACACTCGGCCGGCCAGATCGGAGGTGGCGTCGGCGACGGCGGCCGACCACCGTTCACGAACGGGGCGATCGCGGTGTTCGGTCACGATGGGAAAGACCGTGCCCTCGACGTCCATGACCGTGGCATCGCCCAGGAGTTTCGCGATCGGCGCCGGGTTGATGGTGGCTGACATCACCACGATGCGGAGATCGGGGCGCAGCGTGTTCCTGGCCTCGATCGCCATGGCGAGCCCCAGATCGCTGTGCAGATTGCGTTCATGGAACTCGTCGAAGATGACGGCGCCGACGCCGGACAACTCGGGGTCCGCCTGCACGCGCCTCGTCAGGATCGCCTCGGTCACGACCTCGATCCGTCGCCCCCGCTTCCGTTCCCCCCGCATCGTGAGGCCGACCGATTGCCCGATCGGCTCACCGAGGAGTTCGGCAAGACGGGCGGTCGTTGCCCTGGCCGCCAGGCGCCTCGGTTGGAGCAGCATCACCCGCCCGGCATCCGGATCGACCCGTCTGATCGCCTCGTCGACGGCGAGCGGGACGAGGCTCGACTTGCCCGCTCCGGGGGCGGCTGTCAGCACCAGCGAGCCCGCGACGACGGCGTCCTCGATGACGGGCAGCATCCGGCTGACGGGAAGATCCGATGCCGGATGCTGGGGCCCGGGATATGGCATCGGTCATTCCTCCCGTAGTACTCTGCGAGCCTAGGACTACCGGGGACCAGCACATGCGTAAGAACATTTCACCGTCCGCGCTCGCTCGAGACGATCGTTTCCATCGCCAGAACTCCGAGGAACGATTCAACGACCACCGGAACCCTCTCGAGGTCGGAAACGTCAACCCCCAGGCCGAAGACGTCGCCGATCGGGCCCGTCGCCGGATGCACGGCATCTTCGTCGGTGAGATCCAGGCGCTCGAAGGAGCCGGCCGCACGGCGTTCGACTTCTCGACCGATGAGGTCCCCTACGAACTCAAGCTCGACATGGCCCGGCAGTGCTGGGACGAAGCTCGCCACTGCGAGATCTCCATCAAGCTGGCTGAGCACATGGGCGGCGAACTCGGCGAGTACGTCGAGACCACCACTCTGTTCGAAGCGGCCTGCCACGACGATCCCGTGTTCCGGCTGGCCGGCGTGAACCGCGCCCTTGAAGGCCTTGCGATCGACGTCTTCACCCAGATGCGCGACTTCGGAGACGAAATGGGCGATCCCATCATGAGCTACTGCGAGGACTACATGCTGGCCGATGAGGTCACACACGTTCGCATGGGCTCGAAGTGGCTCCGTTCGGTGACCGAGGGCGACCCGGAGCGGCGCAAGGCTGCACTCGAGTTCCAGAAGGTCGTCGACGGGCTGTTCAACTTCCGTGGTCAACGCGGTGAAGAAGACGACTCGCCGATCCGCCTTGCCCGTACGTTCCGGCGGATGGCCGGCTTCACTGACGACGAAGTCGACTACATCGCCGAGACCTCACTGAAGCAGCGGGCAGAGGCGCAAGCCGAGCGCATGGCGGTCAGCATCCTCGGAGATCAGCAGGCCTGAGGGCGCTCGCGCCGAACGACGTGCACAACGAAGGCCCCGGGCGTGTGCCCGGGGCCTTGCCGTTTCCGCCTTCGGTTGCTGCTGCAGATCGCGTCGGGATCAGAGGCGTCGCATCACGGTGACGACCTTGCCGAAGATCTGGACCTCGGCCGGATCGAATCGCATCGGCTTGAGCGCGTGATTGGACGGGAGCAGGACCACCTGGTTCTTCTTGGAGTCGAAGCTGTAGGTCTTGACGGTGGCTTCCTCGCCAGGGATGCCGGCGACGACGATGTCGCCCTTGCGAGCGTCTGACTGGACCCGGACGATCACGTAGTCGCCGTCGAAGATGCCGGCATCGATCATCGAGTCGCCTCGGACCTTCACCATGAACAGGTCGCCGTCGCCGGTGAGATCGGCGGGAACCGGGAACGTCTCCTCGATGTGTTCCTGTGCGAGCACATCGGTACCGGCCGCAACGGTGCCGACCAGGGGCACGTGGCGGACGGGCCGGCGTTCGACATCGGCGGCGCCGGAGTTGGAGTCCCAGCGAACTTCGATGGCGCGAGGCTTGGTGGGGTCGCGGCGGAGATAGCCGGCCTTCTGCAGGGTGGCAAGATGTGAGTGCACGGTCGACGGTGACGTGAGGCCGACCTCGGCGCCGATCTCGCGAACCGAGGGTGGGAACCCGCGATCTCGCATCTGCTTCGAGATGAACTCGAGAATTGCGAGTTGTCGGTCGGTGAGCTTGTGATCTCCCACGATCGCCTCCTGCTTTCCGTTTGCGCCGAAAACACCACCACGGGTGGGCCTCGACGGCGGTAGTGCCGACCCTTCGGTCGAACGTGTGTTTGGAGAGTATGGCACGTCGGTACGTACAAGTGTTCGCTTTCGTCGAAATTCGACGTCACGAACAATTGTTCGATGTTCGGGGTTGCAACCGAACGAGTGTTCGTGTTGAATGTGCGAACACTCGTTCGGTCGGAGCGCTGGGGGCAGCAATTCGAGCGGGGTTGGGATGGCTGCACGTCACGTCGGCCATCCCGACCCACTCGCCCACGAGTCCGTAATGGTCGCCGCCCACAAGGGCTGTCACACCCCTCGAGGAAACTGATCACATGGTCGCTGCACTTCAAACACACCTCCCAAGGTCCCACCGGTCCGAGCTCGCTCAGGGCCATCGCCCCGGTCGTCCTCACCGCCCGGCGCTTCGACTCATCGAGGGCGGACAATCGACCTCGGCGACCTCTTCGGTCGCCGTCAACGCGGGGTCGATGCTCGCCATCGTTGCCGTCATGGCCACAGTCATGCTGGTGCTCGTCGTTCGGGGCGTGCAGGGAGCGCCACCGGCGAGCGACTGGGCCACCCTCGCCCCAGCAACTGCATCAGCGCAGGCCACTTCGGCCAACGGTCACGGATCTGGTGCGGTCGACCAGGCACCGCTCGTGGTCACCGTGGGGGCAGACGACACGTGGTCAAGCATTGTCGCACGGGTGGCCCCAGACGCCGACCCGGTCGAGGTGGCCAGACGCATCGCCAGCGAAAATGGCGGCTATGCGTTGCGTGAAGGTCAGCTGCTCACCGTCACACCCTGATCACGCGCTGGCTGATCGCGTGCTGAGGATCGGACCAATGCTCGGGTGTCCGGCCGGCCAGCGGTTATGGTTTCCGCCGATGAAGTGCCGATCATGCGATGCCGATGACACGCGGGTCGTCGATTCGCGCGCCGCAGACGAAGGTCGGGCCATCCGTCGCCGGCGTGCGTGCGGTGAGTGCGGCCACCGCTTCACCACCTTCGAACGCTTCGAGCACGCCGAGTTGGTCGTCAGCAAGCGTGATGGGCGCCGGGTCGATTTCGACCGGAGTGCCATCGTGCGGGGGATCACCGTCGCCTCGAAGGGCGGTGTGCTCGACGATGCCGCCATCGAGGCCGTTGCCGATGCTGTCGAGGAAGAGGTTCGACTCCTGGGCGACATCGTGTCCTCCGAGGAAATCGGGAAGACCGTCCTCCACCATCTCCGTCGACTCGACGAAGTGTCGGCACTCCGTTTTGCCAGCGTCTACAAGGGTTTCCGAGGAGTCGAGGACTTCGAGCGGGAAATGTCGCTGATCAAGCGGGAACAGGCGCCGGCAACCAACTGAGGCCACCCGGCTCAAACTAGGAGATCCCGCTCAATACCGACCCCTTTCGGGTCGATGGTGTTGGGGTGTTCTTCTCCCGGCGGCCCGAACGCGGCTCGCCCCCTCCTGTCCCTTCTCGCATTCTCGTCACGACCCTGACGGTCGCGGCCCTGCTTGCGTCATCGGTGACCCCCCTGGGAGCCCAGGAATCCGCAGTCGACGACGCTCTGGTCGAAGACACGTCTGCACTGCCCGAGGACACGCTGCCCGAATACACACTGGCCGAGCTGTTGCCCGATTCCCAGATCTTCCATCCGGATGTCTTGAGCCAGGTCATGCCAGCCTCGAGTCGGGTGGCGAGCTTGCGGCTCGAGCTCACCGTGGCGATGGCCGATCTCGACGACGCCGACCTGCGTCGCCTCGACGCGGTGTTCCGCCGCAGCGAGGCACAGCGTGAGAGCTGGTCACAGCGCGTCGTTGTAGGAGACCGGATCGGCACAGAGACAGTGGCGTCTGACCTGGTTGATACTCGTTTCGACGAACTCGGGGCCTTCGCCGTCGACAGCTTCCTCGGGTCGGAGGCCGTGGACCTCGCCCGGTTGAGCATGGCCGGCCCGACCAGTCCGCTGCCCGGCCTGACCGACGGGGCCGGAGTGGTCATCGAGCAGCGATACGAGTCGGCTCGGGCGGGTTTGGCCGACGCTCGACAGGCCCGCGTCGAAGCCGAGGATGTTGCCGCAGCCATTCAGGCTCGAATCGATGTCGCCGAAACGGATCTCGGTGAGGCGCTCCTCGACCTCGACGATGCCGGGGAGCGAATCACGTCGTTGCGACCGCAACTCGAGGATGCGTTGATCGGGCAGTCGGTGCCGGGAACGGATCTGACCTTGGTCGTCATCGACGCCTACTTCCGGGCCTCGGTGTCCATGAGCGAGCGTCGGCCGAACTGCGGCATCTCCTGGGACCAGCTCGCCGGCGTCGGACTGATCGAGTCCCGTCATGGAGAGTTCGGTGGGAGTTCGGTCGGTCCTGACGGTCAGACCACCGGTCGGATCCTCGGGCCCGTCCTCGATGGCGAACCGTTCTCCGCCATCTCGGACACCGACGGCGGAGCCCTCGACGGCAACGTCGAGTGGGACCGGGCCGTGGGCCCGATGCAGTTCATCCCGAGCAGCTGGCAGATCTACGGTCTCGATGGCAACGACGACGGGGTCGTCGATCCTCACAACCTCTACGACGCCGCGTACGCCGCAGCCGAGCATCTCTGCCGAGGGCACTCCGGCCTGCAGAACGATGCGGCGTACCGCCAGTCGTTGCTCGGCTACAACCGCTCGGTGGTCTATGGGTCCGACGTCATGGCTGCTCGTCGTCGCTACGACGCAGCCGTCGATCTTCGACCGACCGCCGACGGGGTGGCAGAAGATCTGGCTCGTCGGAACGGGTCAGCGGCGCGGTCCATCGACGACTGATCCTGCTCGAACCCACCGGCAGAAAAGAGCGGCGGTGCCGTACCAGCATCGATCGAGTTCGAAGGATCTGAGCCCGTCCGGCGAAGGTCCGTGCGCCGGCCTGGCGGCGTCGCCGCTCGCGAGGAGCGGTGAGAGGGTGAGATTCCACTCATCGATCAGGTCGTCGGCGATCAGTTGACCGTTGATCGAAGGGCCGCCCTCGCTGAGGACCGTTCGGTGGCCGGCCGAGAAAAGATGGCGAAGCGCCCGGCCGAGGTCCAGATGCTTGCCGCTGCCGATGCTGACGACATCGGCCGCGTCCTCGAGTCGGCGACGCCGGTCGGCGGGGGCATCATCGGTGGAGAAGACGAGTGGTCGATACGACGGATCGGCGAACAGTTCGAGCTCGGGGTCGATGGACAGCGACGCAGACAACACCGCCACGAGGGGCCGAGGGGCCCGACCGGCATCGGATCTGACTCGATCCACGGCATCGGAGCGTTGAGGGGTGCGGTATGACTCGACATTCGCCGTCCGGCTGCCCACGATGATCACGTCGGCCGATGCTCGCAGTGCCCGGAACATGGCGTGGTCGTCGTCGTCGCCGATGGCGCCGGACACGCCGTCGATCGCGGTCGCGCCGTCGAGTGTCGCCGCCATGTTCGTGAAGACCCAGGGCCGGTCGGGAGGGCAAGGGCGTGACTCGTTGGGGACAACGGCCAGAGGATCCATGGCGATCGAATCGTCGGCGCGCAGTCGATGGAAGGTCATCTCGACATGGTGGCACGAGTGGAGCGGTGCGTGGGTACGTCCACACCGTCTGTGGTGATTCTGGAATCATCCCCAGAAACGTGTCGGAATCCACAAGAAAAAGTCCAAAGACACAGGTCTGTCCACTTTTGATCCACAGGCAGATGTGTCTACGTTCTTAGGTAAGCGGCCGGTCGACCCGGGGTAGCGGTAGAGGGCACGGTTTCGTGCTGATGGGCGAGTTGTGTGTGTGGAGCGTTGTCCACGCACGCTGGCGAACCTGGACCCAGCTATCCCGGGGCGTCGGTTCCCCCGGATGCGCGCCCGCTCATCCAGAGGATTGTCAGCAGATTTTCGGTTGCGTGAGCCGAGAGGTCCAGTGATTCTTTTGGAGAATCGTTGACATCGATGTAATTACGATGGTGTAATCATCCATCCACATCTTGTGCGCCTCTCGGGGCCACCTGGTTCTCGTGGCACAACATCTAGTGGCGGCACCGTCGGCTCACGAAGCGTCGACAACGAACGGTCCGCAAAGTCGTGTCGAGGATCGGGAGGTTCGAAGCGCAGCCGACGGCGGAACAAGATGCGAGCCGTCAATGTTCTACGTATCACCCGCACACGCACGAAGCTCACCCTCCCCCCGCACGGTTCTCATCCGAACGCAGTGCGCGTTGGTTCACCACTGTGAGCCACGGTCACCGGTGGATTTCGTGCGCCCTCACAACCCATGCATTCACAAACCACGCATTCACACGGAGTACCAATGGCCCTTGCACCTGAACACACCGGAATCGGCATCCGCCGCCACTTCACCACTGCCGGTGTTCATCCCTATGACACCGTCACCTGGGAGAAGCGTGATGCGCGGATCGCCAACTGGAAGACCGGTGAGGTGGCCTTCGAGCAACTCGGTGTCGAGGTGCCGAGCACGTGGTCGGTGAATGCCACGAACATCCTCGCCCAGAAGTACTTCCGTGGCACCCAGGGCACCTCGGAGCGCGAGACCAGCCTCAAGCAGGTCGCTGATCGAGTCGTCGACACCATCACGACCTGGGGTCGTGAGGGCGGTTACTTCATCGACGAGGAAGAGGCTCAGGCGTTCTCCGATGAGCTCAAGTTCCTCGTCATCAACCAACGCGGAGCGTTCAACTCGCCCGTGTGGTTCAACATCGGTGTGGCCGGTGTGCCCCAGCAGGGTTCGGCCTGTTTCATCCTGTCGGTCGACGACAAGATGGACGACATCCTCAACTGGTACGTCGAAGAGGGCGTGATCTTCAAGGGCGGCTCTGGCGCCGGCGTCAACCTCTCCCGGATTCGTTCCAGCGCCGAGATGCTCAAGGGTGGCGGCACCGCTTCGGGCCCGGTCAGCTTCATGCGCGGCGCCGATGCGTCCGCCGGCACCATCAAGTCCGGCGGCAAGACCCGCCGCGCCGCGAAGATGGTCATGCTCGACATCGATCACCCGGACATCGAAGAGTTCGTCTGGTGCAAGGCCACCGAGGAACGCAAGGCCCGGGTGTTGCGTGAGGCCGGGTTCGACATGGACCTCGACGGCGCCGACAGCCACTCGATCCAGTACCAGAACGCCAACAATTCGGTCAGAGTCACAGACGAGTTCATGCAGGCCGTCCTCGACGACGGTGACTGGAACCTGCTTGCCCGCACCACGGGCGAGATCGTGCGGACCGCGAAGGCCCGTGATCTGATGCGTCAGTTCTCCCAGGCCACCTGGGAGTGCGCCGATCCGGGCATGCAGTACGACACCACGATCAACCGCTGGCACACCTCGGCGAACACCGGCAAGATCAACGGATCGAACCCGTGCTCTGAGTACATGCACATCGACAACTCGGCCTGCAACCTCGCCAGCCTGAACCTGCTGACCTTCCTCAACGACGACGACTCCTTCGACGTCGACGGATTCGAGTCGGCGATCGATTGCTTCTTGACCGCTCAGGAGATCATCGTCGGGCGGGCCGACTACCCCACGAAGTCCATCGGCGAGAACTCCCTGAAGTTCCGCCAGCTGGGCCTCGGCTACGCCAACATCGGCGCCCTGCTGATGAACCTCGGTCTCCCCTACGACTCCGACGAGGGTCGGGCGTACGCAGCATCGATCACGGCGCTGATGACCGGTCGGGCCTATGAAACCTCGGTCCGCACCGCGGCTCGTATGGGCCCCCATTCCGGCTATGCCGAGAACCAGGAGCACATGATTCGTGTGCTCGGCCAGCACCAGGAAGCCGTCGCCACGATCGACGAGGACCTCGCTCCCCACGACATCCTCGTGGCGGCACAGCAGGCCTGGGACCACACCGTCGAGATGGCACCGTCTGTCGGTGTCCGGAATGCTCAGGCCACTGTGCTGGCGCCCACGGGCACCATCGGCCTCCTCATGGACTGCGACACCACCGGCATCGAGCCCGATCTCGGTCTGTGCAAGATGAAGAAGCTCGTCGGTGGCGGCACGATGATGATCGTCAACCAGTCCGTGCCACGGGCGCTGCGCCGCCTCGGCTACACCGAGACCCAGGTGACCGACATCACCGCCTACATCGACGAGAACAAGACCATCCTCGGTGCGCCCGGTCTCGACCCAGATCACGTGTCGGTGTTTGCCTGCTCGATGGGCGACAACCCGATCCACTATCTGGGTCACGTCAAGATGATGGCGGCGGTACAGCCGTTCATCTCCGGTGCGATCTCCAAGACCGTCAACATGCCAGAAGAGGTCACGGTCGAAGAGGTCGAGCAGCTCCACATCGATGCCTGGCAGATGGGCGTCAAGGCCATTGCCATCTATCGCGACAACTGCAAGGTGGCCCAGCCCCTCAGCATGGCGAAGAAGGGTGACGGCGAGGAAGCGAACACCGATGCCGGTATTGCTGCAGCCGAGGCCGTCACCGCTCAGGTGACCGAGGTCGTCGAGAAGGTCGTCTACAAGCCGGTTCGGGAACGCCTGCCTCGCAATCGTCGTAGCCGGACCTTCGATTTCAGGGTCGCCGACTGCAAGGGCTTCGTCACCATTGGTGAATACGACGATGGTCGCCCCGGCGAAGTCTTCCTTCGTGTGTCAAAGCAGGGCTCGACCCTCGCCGGCATCATGGACGCCCTCGCCATCAGCCTCAGCCACGGCCTTCAGTACGGCGTGCCGCTGCGCAACTACGTCGAGACCTTCACCGGGATGCGGTTCGAGCCGGCCGGCATGACCGATGATCCTGACATTCGGATCTCGACGTCCATCATGGACTACCTCTTCCGCAAGCTGGCCGTCCTCTACATGGATCCGGCAGAGCGGGCTGAGCTCGGCATCTTCACCACGACCGAACGCACCCAGCAGACACTGCCGGGCGTGGACGACACCGTCACGGTCCAGGGTCACGAGATGGCATCGGATCCCAAGTCGGTCGACAGCGCAGACGAGATCCTCACCAAGATGGAAGCTGCTCAGGCAGCACCGGCGCCGGCGGCGATGCCGTCAGTCGATCCCCACGCTCCGATCTGCATGCAGTGCGGCATCAAGATGAATCGTTCTGGCAGCTGCCATGCATGCCCGAGTTGCGGGAACACCAGCGGCTGTAGCTGAGTCACCGCAGCCCCGAGAAACAACGAAGTGGGAGCTGGTTTGGTCGTCCTGACGACCGAACTGGCTCCCATTTCGAGTCTTGAGGAGCAGTCGATCAGGAGCCGATGACGGCCGGGTCGAGAGCGATCTTGACGGGTGTGATCGGGCCGAGGAGCCGTTCGATCACCTGGCGAGTGGCCGCGATGTCGAGCGGGCGTGCCAGCGTCGCGTCGGCTCGGACGAGGGCGGCCTCGGCCGCCGTGTCGACGCCGGCGCTGGTCAGCAGGACCAGCGTGAACTCGTCTGTCTGGATGGATCGCAATCGTGCGATCAACTCGACGGTCGAGGTGTCGGCAAGGGTGACGTCGAGCACGACGAGATCCAGCTGATGTCGGCCGGCGATCTCGATGGCCGCGTCGCCGTCCGCCGCGACATGGAGGTCGATCCCATCGTGGGCGGACATCACGTGGTCGAGGATGATCTGGTTGGCTGCGTTGTCCTCGATGTGAAGGACATGTCGACGTCCCGATTGGACAATGGGCGACCTCGCTGCGGTCGACGTGAGCTCGTTTCGTGGAGGCACTTCCACTTCGGATGGGACGGTTCTGGCGCCGATGGGAAGATCGAACCAGAACCGTGATCCCGATCCGAGCGTCGAGCGAACCCCGAGGCTGCCGCCCATCTCCTCGACCAGTTTCTTGGTCAGGACAAGACCGAGACCGACACCTTCGACCGTCGACTCGGCGGCGGCCAGGCGATCGAAGGGCTGGAAGAGGCGGGGAATGTCATCCGGCGCGATGCCGAAGCCGGTGTCGATCACCGAGATGCGCACCGTCGTAGAGCTGATCGGTGCCATCGAGATCGTGGCCGTGCCGCCTGGCCGGTTGTACTTGATGGCGTTGCTGCAGAGGTTGAGGAGCGTCTGACGGATGCCGCGCTCGTCGCCGATGACCCAAGCGTCGGCACCTCGAAGGGTGAGTTTGATGCCGCCGGCCTCGGCCGCCGGCTGCAGGAGCTGAATCACGTGACCGGCGACTCTGCGAACGTGAATGGTCGCCAGGTCGATCTCGATGGAGCCCGTCTCGATACGCGAGATCTCGAGGACGTCGTTGATGAGCTCGAGAAGATGCTGGCCGGCGTGCTCGATCTGATCGAGGCTTGCCTGTTGCGCCGCCCTCGGTTCGTCCATCTTGAGGAGCTGGGAGAAACCGATGACGGCGTTGAGAGGCGTGCGGAGTTCGTGGCTCATGCGCGACAGGAACTCGGACTTGGCTTCGTTGGCCCGCTCGGCCCGGAGCCCGGCCGACATCGTGGCCAGAAGGAGAGCGACGGCGCTCAGACCGCCGACGAGGACGATCAAGGGCAGGATGACGGCGGCTTGGACGCCGGACCCCGGCCGGGCGGCGACAACTGTCCACCGCTGGCCGTCGATGTCGACCACCGTTCGTTCTTCTGGAGCAGCGGAGGATCCCGTCAGTCGCCGCAATCGGCTGTAGATGACGGCGTCGGCATCGAGCGTGCCGTTGTCGCTGTCGAGCGGTTCGTCTGCCGACATCGAGTAGATCTCGAGAATGTCGTTCGGTCCGGCGTTCACCACTCCGTCGACGAGGTCGCCCATTCGGAATGCGGCGTAGACGACGCCGGTGAACTCTGTTCGCCGTTCCTCGACGGTCGTCGGCGTGACGCCGCCGCGATAGAGCGGAACCATCACGAGAAACGCCTGTTGGGATTCGGTCTCCTGCACGAGCGTGATCGGTTCAGTTGCCGATGGAAGGCCCGTGTCCCGCGCTCGGTTCGCCGCGTTCCGACGGCTCGCCTCGCTGTAGAAGTCGAGGCCGTAGGCACTCTCGTTTCCGACGATCGGATGGACATAGGAGATCGGTAGGAGCGTGTCGCCAATGGCCTCGGGGTAGATCTCGAAGGTCGGGTAGTGCCCACCGGCATCGAGTTCGCTCGCCGTGATCTTGTTGACGAACGTGGCGAGCTCCGGCCGATCGACGAGTGGGGCGATTCCGACGACTTGAGCACTGGGATAGCGCCGCTCGAGATCGAGCGATCGCATGTAGGCGTCGAACTCGTCGTGGCCGAAGGTGCGGGTCGGGTCTTTGCTGTCGAGCCCCGAGACGACGGCGCCACGGAGGCCGTACAGCACTTCGTCGTAGGCCGCGACGCGCCGGCTCAACGCAGTGGCCACGGCGTCAGTGTGATCTGTTGCCTCTGCCGCGGCATTGCGGGAGGCCGTTCGCCAGAGCGACATGCTGGCGCCGACGGTCAGGAGCAACAGGAACGCCAGGCCGGAAATCCGCCGTCTCCCAAGAGCTCGCGAACCGCTTTGGACGCGTGACGGCAGAGTCGAGACCACACCGCAGCTTCGTCAGCTGGTGCAACGGTATGAGCGAGACGGTATGAGCGTCGTCCCGATCAGGCCGTGATGTCGTCGGCTGCGGGCGGGATCACGTCGACCGGAGCAGGCTCGTCGGCCGGCACCTCGAGGTCATCGACGGCGATGGGGTCATCGGCTGCGACGCCGGCGGTCTCGTCGATTGGCTCGGTCGTCGGGCCGTCCAGCGCAGCACCGTCCGCCGCGATGTCGACTGGCTCGTCGCTCGGCAGTGTTGTGGTGGGCGGTGCTGTGGTGGGCGGTGCTGTGGTGGGCGGTGCTGTGGTGGGCGGTGCTGTGGTGGGCGGTGCTGTGGTGGGCAGTGCTGTGGTGGGCAGTGCTGTCGTTGGTGGCGCTGTCGTGCTGGAACCCGTGTCCTCGGGCATGGTGTCACCGGTGACGTTCGCGCTGCTGCCGTCGGTCGTATCCGTCGTGCTATCGGTTGTCGAGGTTCCGGCGGCCGTGGTCGACGGCGTAACGCCGGTGGTGGTCTCGGCGCATCGGTCGGTGGTCGACGAGCGATCGGCAGTGTCCTTGGGTGCGGGGGAGCACACGCCGGTGCTTGTCGGCGTTGTCGGCGGCGGGGGCGTGACAGGTGCCGAGTCGATGGTCGTGCTGGTGATCAGGGGCTCGGTGACGATCGGGCCGGCCGGGGCGGTCGACGACGGGGCCGGTGCCGTGGTCGACGTCGTCGACCTCGAGGTCTCAACGGTCGTCGGTCGCTTCACGGTCGGAGGCGTTGGCCCGGGGCCCGTGGTCGGAGGAGCGATCGCTGGTGCCGATGTCGCGGGAGGTCGTGGCGTCGGCGGTGGTTCGGTCGGAGCGGGAGTGGTCGGTCCGGCGGCCTCGGCCCATGTCTCGACAGTGGTGGTCGGCTGATCGACCAGCGAGATCGATGCTTCTGGGTCCTCGTCGACGACGGGTGACGACGTCGAGGACACGGGAAGCCCACCGTCGAGCGCGACCTGCTGGCTACGGGCATTCATCGCCTGATATCCGATGGGACCCGCGACGACCAGAGCGGTCAGGGTCGAGAGCGCGATGGCAAGACCGAGGCGAGGAGAGCGGAGGGCGAGAAGAAGATCTGTCATCAGCGGGGCGACGCGCAGCGGGACTGCGCAAACCGATGTCTAGCGAATTCTCAGGCCCGCTGGGGCCGTCAGGGTGGTTTCACCCACGGCTCCATCACTGCTGGTGGTTCGGGTATCACATCGGGTCGTATCTGATCGACGAAAGTCCTCTGTGGGTCTCCTGACTAGTATCGATCGGCAGTGGATTCCGACGACATCGCTGCCGCCAAGAAGCGCCTGAGATTGCAGGCTCAGCGCAATCGCTCCGACCTCACCGTCGACCACCGGCGGTTGTGCGCCGGCATCCGGCGCTTCCTCGCAACGCGAACTGGCGGATGGGTTGTTTCGTTCGACCCGTTGCCGGGTGAACCCGATCTCCGATCGTTGTTCGACGACGTCCCCGCTCGCCGACTCGCCATCACGCGCACACCGACTCGCGGGCTCGACCTCACGGCGCATGACGGGCGCGGCCCGCGTGAACGGCATCGGTTCGGCTACGAGCAACCGGTGGAGAACGCATCTGCGATTCCCGACGGCGAGATCGATGTGGTGCTCGTTCCCGGGCTGGCCTTCGATCGCCACGGTGGGCGGCTGGGTTTCGGGGCTGGCTACTACGACACCTTCCTGGCCCGCCTCGCGCCATCGGTTGCCCGTGTCGGTGTGTCAGACGGGTTCATCGTCGACCGCATCCCCGTCGACACCTTCGACATCCCGATGACCCATCTCGCCACCGAGATCGGCGTGGTCCCCCTGCCGCTCTGACACGCTGCCGCTCGGACGCCCCGAGCGGGTCCAGTTGATGCCGGCGTCAGGATTTCAGCGCGGCGAGATCGGCAAGCACCTCGGTGGCGTGACCACTCGGGTCAGAGACCTCGTAGCTCTTGGCGATGATCCCCTCGGGGTCGATCAGGTAGCTGATGCGTTGCGGATAATCGGCGAAAGGATCGTCCGGCTCACGGAGCACGTCGTACGTGCTCCCGATGGCCCGATCGGTGTCGGACAACAAGTCGAACGGAAAGTTCTGGGCTGACCGAAACGCTGCGTTGTCCTCAGGAGCGTCGAACGAAATACCGACGACGCGGCAATCGGCGTCGGCGTACATCTGGGCTTGATCACGCAAGCCCTGTCCTTGGAGCGTTCAACCGGGAGTGGCGGCTTTGGGATACCACCAGAGCAGCAACCAGTGCCCTTGCTCAGCCGACAGGTCGAAGGAGTTTCCGTCCTGGTTCGGAGCGGTGAACGGTGGTGCGGGGATGCCGGTGTCCAGCATGGAGATCTCCTGCGATCGAATCGTGAGGCCGCATCGTAGCTGTCCCGTCTCGCCGGCTCCGGCGTGTCACCATGGTTCGATGCCCCCTCGCCGTTCGGCCCGCTCGTGCGGCCTCGTACTCGTCGTCGCCATGTTCGCAGCAGCCTGTTCCTCGGGTGGCGGCGAGACGACAGCCGACGATGCCCTTCCCACGGACACGGCATCCGACACCACGGCGACGGTCACCGACGAGAGCGCCACCACGGCGACGGCCACCGACGACAGCGTCGTCGATGACACGACCACTTCGACGTCGGAGGATCTGACGCCCTTCCCGCCGCTGGGCGATCAGACCGGAGCGATCGCCGTCACTGGGCAGCCGCTCGAACGCATGCCATCGCAGATCCCGGTGACCGAACCGGAAAACGACCCCGCCATCGGACAGACAGCTCCCGAGATCTCCGGCACCGACTTCGCCGGTTCACCGGTCGAGATCGTGGCTGACGGGACTCCTCGGATGATCATGTTCGTGGCTCACTGGTGTCCGCACTGTCAGCGCGAAGTCCCGGCCGTGCTCGACCTGATCGCATCTGGCGCACTACCCGATGGGCTCGAGCTCGTGGTCGTGTCCACTGCGGTGCAACCGGATGACGAGAACTATCCGCCTCAGACCTGGCTCCAGAACGAGGGTTGGCGCGGCCCGATCATTCGAGATTCCGAAGAGCTCGATGCCTACCGGGCATTCGGCGCCGGTGGGTTCCCCTTCTCGGTCTATCTGAACGCCGATCACCAGGTCGTCACCAGGTCTGCCGGCGAGATCCCTGCGGACATCATCGAGCAACTGTGGTTGGCGACGGCGACAGGCTGAGCCAAGATGATGGCCATGCCTGATACCGACACCCTTCTCGATGACGTCGTCGACACGTCGCTCAGTGATCCCGGTGATCATGACCGCTTCTCCCACTACGTGAAGAAGAAGTCGATCATGCCGAGCGCGATCGAGGGGACCCCGCTCGAAGCGCTGTGCGGCAAGAAGTGGGTACCCAGCCGGGACCCGGAGAAGTTTCCCGTCTGCCCCGAATGCAAAGAGATCTTCGACGCACTGAAGTGATGGCAGGAAAGAGGCGACTCGGATGAGCGAGATCCTGGTGATCGGGAGCGCGAATCTCGACGTGTCTGTCCCGGTTGAGCATTTGGCGCTGCCGGGTGAGACCGTGCTCGGTGGCGACGCGTTATGGTCCCCCGGAGGCAAGGGTGCCAACCAGGCCGTTGCCGCGGCCAGGCTCGGCCGATCGGTGTCGTTCGTCGGCTGCGTCGGCGCCGACGCAGCCGGTGAGCAGTTGCTCGCATCGCTCGACGGAGCGGGTGTCGCATTCGTCGGACGCGTGTTGGCCGACGTGCCGTCCGGCCTGGCGATGATCGCCGTGTCTGCCGACGGAGAGAACTCGATCACGGTCAGTCCCGGTGCCAACGCTCGTCTGTCTCGGGCCGACGTCGAGCGTGCGCTGGTCGAAACGAAGCCGTCTGTGCTCCTCGCTCAGTTCGAGGTGCCATTGCCTGCGATCGCCGCTGTCGCCGGTACGACCGGCCGGCTGATCCTGAATCCGGCTCCGGCCCAGGTTCAGTCCGAAGATCTGGAGCGTGTCCTCGCCCTGTCGTCGGTCGTGGTGCCCAATCAGGGTGAGCTCGCCATGCTGGTCGGGGCAGAGCGTGGGGAGTCCATCGATGACCTCGTCGACCAGGCCCGTTTGCTCAGCTCCGTCGATGCGGTCGTGGTGACACTCGGGGGCGACGGCGCGCTGGTCGTCGAGGGATCGACGGTCGAGGTCGTTCCCGTCGTGCCCGTCGCGGTCGTCGACACGACTGCCGCCGGCGATGCGTTCTGTGGCGGGCTCGCTGATGGTCTCGCAGCCGGCTCGTCGGTGCTCGACGCAGCCAGGTGGGCGGCGCGAGTCGCCGCGGTCGCTGTCACCAGACGCGGCGCTCAAGCATCGCTCGGAACCCGCGAGGATGCGCTCGCCATCGGTTGATCTGGCGATTGCTCTCAGGACTCAGCTCTCGCCGGGAGCTCCTTCGAACCCGTGCGGATGCTTCGACTGCCACCGCCAGGAGTCGTTGATCATCACGTCGAGATTGCGGTCGGCCCGCCACTCGAGCTTCTCGTTGGCCTTGTGTGGGTCGGCGAGGGAGGTCGCAATGTCACCCGCTCGACGACCGACGATCTCGTAGGGGATCGGCTTGCCGCTGATTCGTTCGGTGGCGTGCACGATGTCGAGCACCGAGGCGCCAGTGCCTGTGCCGAGGTTGATCTCTTCGCAACCGACTTCGATGTGATCGAGCGCGGCCAGGTGGCCGAGAGCCAGGTCGACGACGTGGATGTAGTCGCGGACCCCGGTGCCGTCCGGTGTGTCGTAGTCGTCGCCGTAGATGCGGAGTTTCTCGCGGCGTCCGACGGCCACCTGCATGACGAACGGGACGAGGTTGTTCGGCTGGCCCATTGGGTCTTCGCCGATGTCGCCGCTGGCGTGGGCGCCGACCGGGTTGAAGTACCGGAGCAGGCTGATCCGCCACCTCGGATCGGATGCGGCGAGGTCTCGGCAGATGTCTTCGACCATGAGCTTGGTCCGACCGTACGGGTTGGTCGGCCCGGTCGATGCTCCTTCAGGGATCGGAAGGATCTCCGGGTCGCCGTACACAGTGGCCGAGCTCGAGAAGACGAAATCCCACACGTCGTGGCGCATCATGGCGTCGAGCAGGTTCATGGTCGAACCCAGATTGACCTGGTAGTAGCGCAGCGGCTGTTCGACCGACTCGCCGACGGCCTTGAGCCCGGCGAAGTGGATGACGGCTTCGATCGGATGCGCCGCGAACACCGGGTCGAGCACGGCCGGGTCCGTGAGATCCGCCTCGATGAAGGTGACGTTCCGCTCGGTCAGCCGTTCGACCGCCTCGATGGATTTCTCCGAGCTGTTCGACAGGTCATCGACCACCACGACCTCGTGCCCCTGCTCCAGCAGAAGGAGAACGGTGTGGCTTCCGATGTATCCGGCGCCGCCGGTCACGAGGATGGTTCGGGTCATGGCTTCTCCATCGACAGAGGATCGCAGCATTGTGAGCTGCCGCCCCATTGTGCGGTGCATGGCGGCATGGTCCCGTGATGGTGACTAAGGTCTCGCCAGCTCCACCAAATGGAAGGGAAATGGCATGAGCGATATGGGAAGTGAACGTCCAGCTGGCTGGTACCACGCGGAGGGAGATCCTCCAGGAACCCAGCGGTACTGGGATGGATCAGCATGGCAAGGTGGCCCGCAAGCGGCTCCCGGTGGAGGTGCCGGCGCAGGCCTCGGTGGAAGTGCGGCTCAGGCCATGACCTCCATGCCGGGCATGGGGGGATCCGACGACGGTTACAAGGGATTCTTCCCGACGCTGTTCGACTTCAGCCTCAGTTCGTTCCTGGCGCCGAAGGTCATCAGGATCTTGTACATCGTCGGCGTGGTGCTGATCTGCCTCGGCGGCATCGGTTTTCTGCTCGCAACGCTGGCGAGTGGTGGAAGCGGCATCATCATCGGGCTGATCCTCGTCCCGCTGTTCACGCTGCTCTACCTGATCATTCTGCGCATTCAGGTCGAGTTCGTGATCGTTGCGTTCCGCACCTTTGAAACGGTCAAGGAAATTCGGTCAGACCAGTAATACGGATTTCAGAACGCTCGTCTCGGAGGCGCAGGCATTGCCTGCGCCTCCGGCGCGTCTAGCATCTGGACATGGCCAGACAGAACAAGGGTGGAGGGCGAATCACCACGCCGCGTGCCACCCACGACCACAACGATGAGATCCTGCCCCTTCGCCGGCGGAACCCGTTGATGTTCTGGTTTGTGATTTTGGCGGTCGTTGCGATGGTGCTCACCACGCTGACCGGCTTCATCAGCCTGTTGTAGGCGGTTCGGCGGCGCCTCAGCCCGCGTCTCAGTTGCTACAATGGTGGGTTCTGCCCGCCTTTCCGGCGGAGCCGTTGTGAGGAGATCCATGACCTTCAAGTCCGGAGACCGAGTGGTTTACCCCCACCACGGTGCGGCCATCATCGAGAAGACCGAAACCATCGAGTTCGGTGGTGAGAAGACCAAGTACTTCGTTCTGAAGACCGCCCACGACGATCTCACCGTGCGCGTTCCCGTCGACAAGGTCGACGAGGTCGGCATGCGCCCCCCGATCAGCCTCGAAGACGTCGAGGATCTCTTCGTGCTCCTGGCCAAGAAGGACGTGCGCGAGCCGGCCAACTGGAGCCGTCGCTTCAAGAACCACCAGGAGAAGCTGAAGTCCGGCGACGTCTACCAGGTGGCAGAGGTCGTGCGGAACCTCGCACTTCGTGAGAATGCCAAGGGTCTCTCCGCCGGTGAGAAGAACATGTACTCCAAGGCCCGCAAAGTCCTCGTGTCCGAGCTGTCGTTCGCACTCGACGTCTCCGAGGATGATGCAATGGAGCAGGTCGACGCTCAGCTCGTCTGAGGAACTCGTCTGAGACGCTGGTCTGAGCCGGTCAGCCGAGTCCGAGCAGCGAGAGCATTGCGGTCGGGACGTCGTTGTCTCCCCGCGCCAGGCGAGCCGCCCGTTCGGTGTTGATCTCGTCGAACTCGGGATTGGTCCAATCGTCCCACGGGCCAGACGGCACGTGGGCGCCGGTGGCGCCGACGCACGCATCGAGGTAGTCGGCGAGCACCTCTACGTCGCCTCGACCTCCGACCGTGCCGTGGCCCGGCACGAAGGTGGTTGCCAGCGTGGCGAGCCGGCGGAGCTCGGCCGACCACACGGCGGGGTCCCCGGCGAACGCCAGCGGGCGAACGCCGAAGCTTCCGAGGGCGCCGAGGAAGATGGTGTCGACGCCGGGAAGATGGGCGACGAGGTTGCGAGGGGCCTCGCCAGAGGCCAGGAGGAGGCGCATGGACGGGGTGAGCCACGCATCTTCATCGACGGTGTGTGTGATCGGTCTCGTTTCGAAGTGGTCGTGATAAGCCGGGGCCAGCCGGGGGAGCAGCCGACGGATCGCTCCGAGGTTCACCGGCTGGTCGAGCTCGTCACTCGCGACGTCGGTGCCGTAGAAGCCGGCGCGCCAGAAAAGCGCCGACCCTCCGGTCTGGGTGACGCGGCTCGACGTGATCACGGCTCGTTTCAGTGGAACATCGATCTCGCTCGTCAGTGCCTCGATGGCGGTCCGCGCCGTCCTGCCTCGCACGGGCGTCGAACCGGTGTCGATCACGGTCAAGCCGTCTGTGTCGATGACGAGCCCGATGGAGCTCTCGCCGAAGCCGATCTCGTCTCGCACGAGTGCGAACACGCCGGTACCGAGCTCGATCAGGATGGGTTCGCTCTCGTCGCCAGGAGCAGCGACCAGATCAGTGGGTTCGGGATCCGAGCGATCGAATTGGTACTCGCCGTCCATCATGGTGAGGACGGTAGCGCTGGTCGATCGGGTCAGGGGCGAGCGACGCCGAGCGTCGTCCCCGGTGCTTTCGTGGGGAACAAGTTCGCCACTCCGACGCGGGTGGCGAGGATTTCCTCGAGCCCCTGTCGGTAGTCGGTCAGGACTCGGAACGCTCGACGGTTTGCGCTGTCCTCTTCGACGATGTCTGGGTAGTCGTTACCGAACACGCCGCCCTGAACTCCACCGCCGATGAGGAACATCGTCCCTGCTCGACCGTGGTCGGTGCCGCCGTTGCCGTTCTCGTCGACCGTTCGTCCGAACTCGGAGATGACGGCGATCGTGGTCTCTGCGAGACCCGCGGGGCCGAGTTCGTCGATGAAGGCCTGGAGGCCCTGGCCCAGCTCGGCGACTCGTCGGTAGAAACGTCCATCAGGATCCACCGCCGTCCCCAGCTCGTCGTGATGGTCCCATCCACCGGTGTTGACGACGGCGCTGACCAAGCCGATGTCGGCCTTCAGCATCACGCTGACATCACGGAGGTCACGGCCGATACCCGTGTTGGGGAAGTTCGTGCCGTCGATGGTGAGGTCCTGCAGCAGGCCGCTCACACTCAATGTCGAGGCACCCTCGACGTTCACGAGGCCAGTGCCCGAGTACATCGAGCGCAGCGCAGTCTCGGCCCGAGTGCGGTTGCGGAAGCCGTTCACGCCGAAGCTGTTGAGATCGTTGACGTTGAAGCTGTGGCGTGCACCCCGGAAGATCTCATTCGTGTTGCCGTCCGCAGCGACCCCGGCTACTGGTCCCGGCGCGTTGAGCGCCGCTTCGAGCCTGGCGAGGAAGCCGGTGCGAACCGAAGGACTCGCCGATCCCCGTTCCCAGAACTCCGATGCCTCGAAGTGGCTGCGGGTGCGACTCTCAGCGTCCGGAAGTCCCGATGCGGGGAGCACGGCCATTTGTCCGCTCGCCCACACGCTGTCGTAGAGCGGCTGGAACTGAGGGTGCAGCCCGATGACCCCGTCGAGGCCCTGGGGGAACAAGGCATTGACGTTGGACGAGTCGAGGGGGAGTGACTGGTCCGGAGTGATCGCAATGGTCGGCCGAAGTGCCGCGTATGAGTCGTAGGCGGCGCCGATCGGAGGAGCCAGCGAGAGGCCGTCGGCCCCACCGCGAAGGAAGATGACGACCAGAGCGTCGCCACCTGCCGGGTTGGAAGGTGTTGCGAAGGCGAGTTGTGGCCGGAGGGCGAGCGTCGATGCAACACCGGCAACGCAGGCCGATGATCGGAGGAAGGTTCGGCGTGAAGTGCGTCGTGCTCCGACGGAAGGGGCCGAGGCGGTGGCGAGAGGGGCGGTCGTCATCGTGGGGTCCGATCAGCGAAGCATGAAGAGTGGGTGGGCAAGGAGGAAGGTCGTCAGCTCGATGAGGGCGTCATCGTCGACGTCAGCGGCCGGTGTGTCCGGAGCGAGCTCGAGCAGCGCCAGGAGCCCGTCGCGGAGTTCCACGGGGAGATCGCCGATGTTGCAGCGGAAAGTGAGTCGGTCGAACAGTTCTGCGGCGGTGGAAGCATTGCCGCGCAGCGCCGCCAGGTCGGTCACGAGCGGGGCGGCGTCGTCCGGCCGTGTGAGCTGGTCGCGGGCCAGGCGGCTGGTGAACTCCCAGCCCAACAGGAGCGCGTTTGAGTTGACCCACGGCAGCGCTTCGTCCGGGTAGCCGTCCGGCGTCTCCCACCGCCACGGCTGGTGGCCCATTCGTTGCAGGGCTCTGATCAGGTCTTCGGCACCGTCTGACTGGGGATCGATCGGGACACTCGTGCCGAGCGATCGCATGGCCGCCGACAGCAGCTCGAACGGACGCCGTACCTTCTGACCGCCGGACGTGGCGAACTCAGGGCTGTTGAAAATGTGACGCAGGACGGGAACGATGGCGGTGTCGTTGGCGATGTACACCGACGCTGCTGACGCGACGAGCCCGGCCGGTGGAGCATCGGCCACGAACCGTCGGCAGAGCTTGAAACAGACGTATTCGGCCGTCTGGGGATGGCGGGCGAGGAACTGCAACAGGCTGTCGCCGGCCGCTTTGCCGGCGAGGCCGGCATTGGTCCACTGGCCGCCCAGGAGCGACACTGCCTCGGTCGAGTGGTACTCGGGCCGGTAGACGAACTGCCCGTAGTTGGCGTTGTCGCGATTGCCCTCTCTGGCCCAGCCGCTCATGACGTGGGCGGCGCCGACGACGTCGATCTCGCTGTAGATCTGGTTGCCCTGCTCGTCGATGCCGAGCGTGTGGAGCTCGAGGAGTTCACGGCCGTAGTTCTCGTTGATACCTCGCCTGGCGTCTGAGTCGGTGTTGTCGAGGTACTCCATCATCGGACCGGACTCGGCGGTCGCCACGAGCAGGTCGGCGAAACGGCCCATCGCGTTCGGTCGGATCACCTGTTCCTGGTAGGCCACCGTGTAGGCGTTGCTGTCGCCTTGGAAGCTGATGTTGAAGTGGTCCATCCAGAGGTGAGTCATCATCTCGAACAGCTGGTGCGAGCTGTAGCGAGCTCGAATCAGTTGCGCGTGAGTGATCTCCCGCTCGTTGTCGTACTCAGCCCGGATCGCGTCGTAGGCCTGCTTCGGGGTGCCGTTGAGGATTTGGTAGCCGGAGAACAGGTTCTCGATGGCCGGATCGGGCCGGTTCTTCGAGAGTTGGTCCTCGACCCAGCCGTCGATGCCGAGGGCGATGATCGATTGGTCGACCTCGGGGGTGATGCCGAACGTGAGGCGGGAGGTCACGAGTCGGGCGCTGGCAGCGGGCGGTGGTGGGGGAGGGACGGTGGTGGGCGGCGCAGTAGTGGGCGCTGCCGTGGTGGGCACCGCGGTGGTTGGTGTTGCCGTGGTGGGCACCGCCGTGGTCGTTGGACCTGCCGTGGTGCTCGGGCGAGGGAGTGTGGTGACGGCGGCTGCTGCCGTCGTGGCCGTCGTTCCTCCGCTGCTGCCTCCAGTGCCGCTGCCGTTCGAGCTACCGCTGCCGCCCGTGCCATTGGACCCGGCGTTGCCTGTGGTCGTGGTCGACGAGCCGGCTTTCGGCTCGTCCTGATCGCCGACAGCGACCAGAGGTCCGTCCAGCGCCGGTTCTGTATTGCCGTTCCCATCGTCAACGAGCTGCTGCCCGTCGAACATCGACAGTTCGCCCGGCTCGAGTTCCGCCTCGGCTGATTCGTCGCCCCCGCCCAGCGGGTTGCAGGCGGTTGCGACCAGCGCCGTGCCGGCCAGCAGCAGGGCGCGACGCGAAGTCGGCACCGACGTTGCATCGGTTGTCGTGTCAGTTGTCGTGTCGGTCGTCGTGGCAATGTCAGGCACGGTCGTTCTCCGGGTGGGCGCAGCTGTGTCATCGACAGCCCGGTGGAAAAGGTTGAATGGGTTTTCGGCGTTGATTCACGGTGTGAACGAACAGCCGCCCGTTTTCTGCCCCGGGAAGGACGTCAGTAGGCTCTGGTCCGTGACTGAATACGCACCACCGCTTCGCGACATTCGCTACGTCCTCGATGAGATGTCTGGCTTCCCAGATCTGCTCGAGACCGACCGATTCGGCCATGTCGATCAGGACACCGTTCAGATGGTGCTGGGGGAGGTGGGGCGCTGGATCGCCGACGTTGTCGCTCCGACCAACGTCGACGGCGACACGATCCACACCACGTGGCACGAGGATGGATCGGTGGTGACACCTGACTCCTTCAAAGTCGCCTATCGGCAGTACGTCGAGTCCGGCTTCGGTGCGATTCCTTTCGAACCGGACTTCGGCGGTGGTGGTTTCCCCTGGGTGGTCGGGCTCGCCATCCAGGAGATGCTGACCAGCGCGAACATGGCGTTCTCGCTTTGTCCCCTGCTCACGCAAGGCGCCATCGACGCGTTCCTGCATCACGGGTCGGACGAGCAGAAGAACATGTTCCTGCCGAAAATGCTCACCGGTGAGTGGGCGGGAACCATGAACCTGTCCGAACCACAGGCCGGGTCGGACGTCGGCGCCGTCGCCACCAAGGCGGTGCCGGTCGGTGACGGCTCGTATCGGATCACGGGTCAGAAGATCTGGATCACGTACGGCGAGCACGACATGGCCGACAACATCGTCCACCTCGTGCTGGCACGGACCCCGGGTGCCCCTCCAGGCACGAGGGGAATCACCATGTTCGTCGTTCCCAAGTTCCTGATCGAAAAGGACGGAACGCTCGGCGAACGCAACGACGTCCAGTGCGTCTCGATCGAAAACAAGCTGGGTATCCACGGCAGCCCCACCTGCGTGCTCTCCTACGGCGACAACGGTGGCGCGATCGGGTGGCCGGTCGGTGATGAGTTCACCGGCATGAACAACATGTTCACGATGATGAACAACGCCCGGCTCTCGGTCGGCCTGCAGGGCCTCTCGCTCGCGGAGCGGTCGTTCCAGGATGGTCTCGACTACGCCATGGAGCGTCGGCAGGGAACGGCCCAGGGAGCAGCCAAGGGGACCCAGAGTCCGATCATCGATCATCCCGACGTTCGTCGCATGCTGATGACGCAGCGTGCATGGATCGACGCGATGCGATTGTTGACGTATCGAAACGCCGTTGCCATCGACCGTGCGTCTGCGGCGCCGGATGCGGACGAGCGAGGCGGTGCTCAGGAATTGGCCGACCTGCTGATTCCTCTGTCGAAGTCATTGTGCACCGACCTCGGCAGCGAGTTGACCTCGATCACGCTCCAGATCTACGGCGGCATGGGGTACGTGGAGGAGTCCGGGGTCGCCCAGCACTACCGCGACATTCGCATCGGCCCGATCTACGAGGGGACCAACGGGATCCAGGCCGCCGACCTCGTTGGCCGCAAGCTGTCGATGCGAGGTGGCGGAGTGATCTTCGACCTGCTCGCCGAGTTCGAGGAAGCGGCGACCGAGCTGAGCAAGAGTGAGCGCACGGCGCAGTTCGGGGCCAACCTCGTCGATGCGTGCCTCACGGCTCGTAGCGCCACCGAGTGGTTGCTCGGGCTCGACGATCCGAATGACGCACTGGCAGGATCATCACCGTTCCTGCGGTTGCTCGGCACAGTGGTGTGCGGCGGGTTCATGGCCCAGTCCGCGTTACACGCGGCGGAGCGGATGGCGTCCGGCGCAGGTCCGGAGGACTCGAACTTCTACGAGGCGAAGTTCGTAGCTGCAGTCTTCTTCGGTGAGCAGATCCTGCCGACGGCCAACGGACTCTTGGGAGCAGTGCAAGCCGGAGCCGACGACCTGTTCGCTCTGACCCCGGACCAGTTCCGCTGACGCCAACTGTCCCCGGTCCCAACCCCAACCCCAACCCCAACCCCAACCCCAACCCGAGGCAATCGCCCCCGTTTTTGTGGGGCGCAAACCTCGGGTTTGCGCCCCACAAAAACGGGGGTCATGGCCTCGGGTTGAGAACATCGGCACAACACCGTCGGGAACAGAACCGGGTCGCCGGTAGTTTCTGAGCCGTGCCCCTTTCTGTCGTGATCGCCTCGATCCCCTCGCCATCGAGCAACGGTTTCGACCTCGGACCGCTCACCTTCCGCTACTACGGCCTGATGATCGCCCTCGGCGTGTTGATCGGGGTCGAGATGGGGCGAGCCCGTTGGGAGACCATGGGTGGCGAGGCCGACGACGTGATCGAAGTCGCCAAGTGGGCGGTTCCCGCCGGTCTCATCGGTGCACGGATCTATCACGTCGCCACAGACTGGAAGCGTTACCAGGGCCGTTGGTTCGACGCCTTCAAGATCTGGGAGGGTGGTCTGGGCATTCCCGGTGGCCTGGTGCTGGGTGTTGCGGTCGGGGTCTGGGTCGCTCGCTCTCGAGGCTTGAACGTCACGAGACTCGCCGACGCCGTCATCCCCGGCATCCCGGTCGCACAGGCGATCGGCCGACTCGGGAACTGGTTCAATCAGGAGATCTACGGCCGCCCATCCGACCTCCCGTGGGCAGTCGAGATCGACAATCCGTCCAGCGAGTTCGAGGGATTCTCGACCTTCCACCCCGTGTTCCTCTACGAGGGCCTGCTCAATCTCACGATCGCCGCCGCTCTCATCTACGCCGACCGTCGCAAGTGGCTCAAGCCCGGCGCCATGTTGCCGCTGTGGATCGCGATGTACGGCATTGCTCGATTCATCGTCGAAGGCATGCGAACCGACGAGGCCTCACTCATCGCCGGAATACGGGTCAATCACTGGGTGAGCGGCGCGGCTGTCGTGATCGGTGGGCTCTGGTTCCTCGCGATTCAGCGTCGTCCGGGGGCGGTGGATTCTGTCGTTGCGACCGACGATCCAGGCGATCGCGACGGCGACGAAGGTGACGACGCAAATCCGACGTCGGCATCAGCCCGAGCTACCTTGGGGACTCATGACGATGCTCGATCCAGCGACGATCACTGACCACGCCAACACCTCATGGGACGGCATCCTGCCTGTCCTTCACGACTACATCGCCATTCCGAACGTCTCGCTCGACTTCGACCCCCAATGGCGTGAGAACGGCCACATGGCCGAGGCCGTCGAGCTGATCGCCGGATGGTGTCGCGCTCGTCCGATTCCGGGGATGACGCTCGAGGTCATGGAGCTTCCCGGACGCACACCGATGGTCATCGTCGAGATTCCGGCCACTGCGGGACTCGCCGACGCGAGCTCGGCAGGCGTGGATACAGACACGGTGTTGTTGTACGGCCATCTCGACAAACAACCGGAGATGGAAGGGTGGCGCGAGGGCCTCGGGCCGTGGACCCCGGTCCTCGAAGGCGACCGCCTCTACGGAAGAGGGGGAGCAGACGATGGTTATGCCGCCTTCGCCAGCCTCGCCGCCATCGAGGCCGTCCACGCCGCCGGTGGTGCCCATACCCGATGCGTGGTCTTGATCGAAGCCAGCGAGGAGTCCGGTTCGCCCGATCTCCCCGCCTACATCGAAGCCCTCGAAGACCGCATCGGAACGCCGAGCCTCGTCGTGTGTCTCGATTCGGGCTGTATCGACTACGACCGGCTGTGGGTCACCACGTCGCTGCGGGGCGTGGTCATGGGCAAGCTCACGGTCGAGATCGTGACCGAAGGTCTGCACTCTGGTGACGCGTCCGGGATGGTGCCGTCGTCGTTCCGGATCGCTCGCCAACTCCTCGAGCGCATCGAGGACTCGGCCACCGGCGAACTCCTCCTCCCGGAGCTGTCGGTTGACATTCCACCGGGGCGCGTGGCCGAAGCGGCCGCCACCGCGGCCGAGATCGGCGCCATCGCGGACCACTACCCGTTCGTCGACGGGGCCGGACCGACCAGTAGCGATCCTGCGGAGCAGCTCTTGTCGCGAACGTGGCGGGGGACGCTGTGTGTGGTCGGCGCCGATGGGCTTCCGCCTGCGAATCGAGCAGGCAACGTCCTTCGTCCATCGACCACACTGAAGCTGTCGTTCCGCCTTCCCCCGACCGCAGACGCCGAAGCTGCAGCCGAGGCCATCAGACAGACGCTCGAAGCCGATCCGCCGTACGGCGCGCACGTCTCGTTCTCGTCCGTCGACGGCGCAGGCGGCTGGAATGCGCCGGCGACTGCACCATGGCTGGCCGAGGCCCTCGACAACGCCTCGACGGCGGCGTTCGGAAGCAGCGCAAGGAGCTTCGGCGATGGAGGCTCGATTCCGTTCATGGGCATGTTGGGAGAGAAGTTTCCAGGCGCGCAGTTCGTGATCACCGGCGTGCTCGGCCCCGATGCGAACGCTCACGGGCCCAACGAATACCTGCATCTCCCAACGGCGCGGAAGCTGACGATGGCGGTCGCCCACCTCCTCGACGCCCACGCCCGTCGCTGATCGTCAGCCGGGGGGCAGCTCGGCCATGTGAAGGCGGTAGCCGTTGGTGGTCGTGACGACGGCCAGAATCTCCGCCTCGCCGCCGACGAAGTCGACTCGGACCGCCGTGTCACCGAACAGGTCGGCAAGGGAGTCGACGGACCACTCGGGTGGCTCGCCACCTGCCCAGCGGGTGGCTGCGATGGACGGTGGCGGGTCGACGGTGGAAAGCGTCCGATTCCGGGCCAGCCACTGTGCGGAGGGTGAGATCGAGGCGATGATTGCCCCATCGGCATCGACGACGTCGACACTGCCGTCGTACGAGTCGTAGGTGACGCCACTCCCGACGGCGCCGATCCTCCCGGTCGACACCGACCCGGAGCTGAGCTCGGTCAGTACGAATGCAGAGCCATCAGGGACGAAGTTGAACGCGTCCTCGGTGATCGTCATGAGGTACCCGTCGGCCTCGACCTCGTAGGTGAGTGTCGGCTGAGGCGCCCCCTTTTCGGTGAGCACTATGTGATCTCGTCCTGCGGTCAGTTCGAACTCTCGTAGCGGGCTCGGGGTGCGGGTCCACGTAGATCCGCCGTCGGCGGAGCGGGTGACGATGTCGGTCGTGAGGAGGACGCCATAGATGGAGCCGGCGTCGCCGTCGATGCGTCCGATTCCGGTGAAGTCTCGTGGCGGCGCCCAGGACCTGCCGGTCGTCGAGGTCGACACGAAGGCCGGAGCGGTGGAGGTGTACCACTCGAGAACGAACCGTTCGCCGGCGACACCGAGCGATTCGACGGCATCTGGCACGATGCCCGCCGGACCGATCGAACCGTCGGCCAGGTCGACGGCGTACAGATCGACCCTGTTGCTGATGCCTGCCACGGCCGATCGCTCGGTCGCGGTGAACGGCGCGTCGTCGAACGCGAAGTCAATTGCCTGTGGTGGGTTGCCGGGGGCTCCGGCGACGAGGATCGAGAGTCGGTCGGTGAAGACGCGCACCCCGAGGACGTCGCCGAGCGGCATGCCCACTCGCGCGGACAATGCCTCCCCGTCGACTCGATCCTCCTGGTGGACGGCAACGACGGCCGTGCTGCCGATGACAGCCACTTCGATCCGGTGGTGACGGGTGACGAGTTCGGTGACGCCGGGCTTCGGCGGCAGGTCGATCCGAGTCTCGGAACCATCCCCTGCGATGACCAACAGATGATCTGGCTGCTCGACACGGGGTGCGAGGACGCGAGCGCCGACGGCGTCAACAATGAAGTAGTCGGGGCGGTCGGTCAACACGCTCGGGCGCTGACCGATCGTCGGGCCGATGATGCTCGGTGTGACACTCCACTCGGTGATGCCGTCGTCGCCGACGAACGCCCCGTTGATCCATCGGAAGTCGTTGGTCCCGATGTTCCACACGATGCTCGCCCAGCGCAATTCGGGGCCAACCCCGGTCTTGGCGGTCTCGATGCCGGGCTCGGGCTCTTCGACGGGCGCTGGTTCGGTCGTCGGAGGTGCCGCAGCCTCGTTGCGGTTGGTTGCGAGGGCCCAGGCGGCAATGGCCGCGAGCAGCACGGCGGCAAGGCCGACGACACGGGAGTGCGACGCGGCCGGTTCTCCTCCGGGCGGAGGTCGGATGTCGGCACCCAGCTCGATCACCGAACTGCGGACCTCGGAATCGATCAGTTCGATCGGTTGGTCGCCATCGAGGTCGTCTGCGCCCCGACCTCGACGCGCCACGCGGGTCAGACCTCGGTCGGCGTTGGGACGTCAGCCCGCTTGATGTCGAGACCCAGTGCGCTGAAGTTCTCGATCGGTCGGTTGTAGCCCCGATCGAGGTGGTGGGTTCCCGTGATCGTCGAGGTTCCTTCGGCCGCCGCTGCGGCCAGGACATAGGCGAATCCGCCGCGGATGTCGGGGACCACGACGTCGGTTCCCTTGAGGCTGGCCTTGCCGCGAACCACGACTGAGCACGGCGTGGTTGCTCCCACGAAACGAGAGTCGATGCTGCCGAGCGGCATGTTGTACATCTCGATCTCGGCGCCCATCTTGTTGAGGGCCGGAACGTAGGTGAACCGGTTCTCGTAGACGGTCTCGTACATCACTGACAGGCCGTTGCACTGGGTGAACAACGCAACCATCGGCGACTGCCAGTCGGTCATGAAACCGGGGTGGGTATCGGTCTCGACGGCGGTGGGATTGAGCGTGTCGGCCCACGCCGAAACGTAGGAATCGGTGATGTCGAAATGTGCACCCATCCCGTAGAGAGTGCTGATGGCGGTGACCAGACGTTCCTGACTGCAGCCGTGAACGCGGACCTCGCCTCCGGTGATGAGCCCGGCAACGAGGTAGCTGAACGCTTCGATGCGATCACCCTTGAGACGGTGTGATGCTCCGACGAGTTCGTCGACACCATCGATGATGAATCGCCTGTTGGGGCGCATCTCGATGCGGGCACCCATGCGCTGGAGGAACAGCGCCAACTCGATCACTTCGGGTTCGGTGGCTGCGCCGTCGAGGACGGTCCGGCCCTTGGCCAGAGTTGCGGCCATCAGAACGGTCTCGGTTGCGCCGACCGATGGATAGGGGAGCTCGATGTGGGCACCCCGGAGCTGGCTGGCCTTGGCCTCCAGGCCATCCTCGGTGATGGTGATCTCGGCACCCATCTTTTCGAGGGCGCTGACGTGGAAGTTGATCGGTCGGGAGCCGATGTCGTCGCCGCCGACGAGGGGAACGAAGGCCTCACCAACGCGGTGGAGCAACGGGCCGAGCATCAGGATCGGAATACGGTTCATGCCCGAGAATCGGATCGGCACACGGCTCGAGTTGATCGGGGACGGATCGACCGTGACGCCCTCGTCGTCCTTGTTGACGACACAGCCGAGCGCCTCGATCATCGAGATGGTGATGTCGACATCGCCGACGTCCGGGGCATTGGTGATGGTCGACGGGGTCCGGCCGAGCATGGAGGCGACGAGGTGCTTCGTGACTGCGTTCTTGGACCCGCGCACGGCAACGTCACCTCGCAGTGGGCCGGACGGGTTGACGATCCACGCGGGTGTCGTGTCGGAAGCGTTGTCGGTTGCGGTGGCCATCGGCGGCCAGGCTAGTTGCCCTACTCGGTGACGAGGGGTAGGTCGGCCTGGAACACGAGCGACCGCAGCCGAGTCTCGAGTCGGTTGAGGGGGTGCAGCGGTCCGAGCTGCTTTCGAGAGCCGAGGTCCGGGTGAGCGATCAGTTCATGCAGCTCGAACGCGATGTCCATGACGAGCAGGCGGTCGTCGAGGTGGGGGTCCTCGAAGAGGTCGGGAAGATCCGACGTGAGCCACGACCAGACATTCTGATAGTCCTCTGGTCGCTGCTGCTTGGACGCAGGCGGTGGCACATGAGCGAACGGGTACTTGCAGTAGCGGGCGATCGAGTCGAGGTCGAGCTCGGCCGGTCCGCCTCGGCACCACTCGAAGTCGAGTAGTGCGGTGATCTGGCGACCGTCCCACATGATGTTCTCGAAGGTGAGATCGCCATGCACGAGGTAGTCGGTCGAGAACGAGTCGAACAGATGGGCACGCTCGGAGGTCGATGACTCGATGAGGTCGATCAGCCGTTGATCGGCGAGCTTGTCCCGCCGCATGGTGCCGATCGCCCGCCAAAGCGGGCGGAGGGTGAGGCCAGGACCGTCGTCGAGCAGGTGCGTGGTTCTGGTCAGACGAGGCACCGACCGAGGCGTCTGCGTGCGGTGCAGATCGTCGAGAGCTTCGGCGAGCTGGGCGATGGCGAATCGGCGATCGCGCGGTGTCATGGTCGGCCAGCATCGAGAGAGGGGTTGTCCGGGTCTACGGGCCACGATCAAATAGTCGGCGCCGATGTCGCCTCCATGCCCGAGGACTCTGGGCGTCCAGGTGCGAATGGGGAGTTCTGCGACCAGGGCCGCCTCGCGGCGTAGGCGCTGATTCGGTTCTCGATTGACTCGCACGACGTAGTCGCCGCAGATCATGACTTCGTTTCGGGTGCTGTTGGCGGCGACGACCTCACCACTGAACGGGAGCCCCGCCTGTTGCAGGGCGCGGCGTGCCCGGGTGATGGCGAAGGGGTCGGTGACACGGTCCATGATGAGAGTGAGCGATTGGGAGGGCCCGCACGGTCACACGCGCTATCGGCAGTTCCGCCGCCGTCTTGACCGCCCTCGTCGTGCTGGCGCCGTTCGGGTCGCCAGAGTCAGGAGGCGAGTACGGCGTCGCTGAATCGGGGCCAGGCCTCGGCGGCCCACGGTCCGAAGTCGCGATCGGTGAGGGCGAACGCAGCTCGTCCGGCGATCGGGTCGATCCAGATCATCGTGCCTGCCCGCCCGAAATGACCAAAGGTTGCCGGGCTGTTCGACGTGCCGGTCCAGTGCGGGGTCTTGTGGCCACGAATCTCGAATCCGAGACCCCACGGGTTCGGCTCCTGCCGTCCAAACCCTGGGAGCACGCCACCGATGTCAGGCCATTGCTCTGAGGTGGCCAGTGCGAGAGTGCCTCGGTCGATGAGCGACGGAGCGAGGAGTTCGGCCCCGAAGCGCATGAGATCGTCGACGGTCGACACCGCACCATGAGCCGGTGATCCGCGGAGCTCGGTGGCCGACATCCCCAATGGTTCGAGGACTGCTCCTGAGAGGTACGACTCGACCGTGAATCCCGTCGCACCTGCGAGGAGCGCACCCAGCATCTCGAATCCGGCGTTGGAGTAGATGCGTCGTGTGCCGGGCTCAGCGATGGACTCGGCTCGATCGGGGTCGATCCCGCCGGCGTGGGCCAGAAGGTGGCGGACCGTGACGCCGGGGAGTTGCGCCGGGGTGTCGAGCGACAGCGAGCCTTCCTCGATCGCTATGAGAACGGCGTACGCGAACAGGGGCTTGGTCACCGATGCCAGCTCGAACACACGAGCGGTCTCGCCGCTGCGGCTCACGCCTCCATCGAGTCGGATCCACCCGGCGGCTGCGGTCGGGACCGGCCATTCACCGATGAGGTCCAGTGGGTCATGGACTGGGGGCACAGGATGACCGTAGCGTTCCGGTGGGCTGCACTCGTCGGTTTGGGTTGCCCGCTTCGCCAGTCCAGATCTGGCCGATCGGCACTACCCTCGAATTGATGGTGGCAGGCGTTGACAGTGGTCCCAGTGTTCCCACGAGCCATCGCGTACTTCGCACTTTTGGCTTCATCGACATCGGCGGGTTCACGACCTACGCCAACCTCGAAGGCGACGATCGAGCCGTGGAACAGCTCAGTAAGTTCCGGGCGATCGTACGTGCCGTCGGATCGGGTACCGGTGTGCGGGTCGCCAAGTGGTTGGGTGATGGTGCCATGCTCGTCTCGCTCGAACCAGTGTCGATGGTGTCGGCAATTCTCGACATCATGCGGCGGATGCAGCAGGAGGAGCTCGCCTTCCCGTTGCACGCCGGTATGGCACAAGGGAACGTGATTCTCTTCGAAGGCGATGATCACATCGGCTCCACGGTCAATCTGGCTGCACGCCTCGCCGAGTTGGCCGGTTCGTGGCAGATCTTCGCACCGCTCGACACGCTTCCGGGTCTGGCCAGGTCCGAAGCACCCATCGGAGAGCTCGCAGTTCCCGGATTTCCCGAGCCGCTCGAGGTGGCGGACCTTTCACGAGTCGAGTCGCTGGTCGGCGCTCTGAACCTCTGATCGCTCTCACCCGAGCCTCGGATACGGTCCGCCGACTCGTCGGTGAATGGCATCCTGCTCGTGCGGTCCGCCGCTCGGTAGCCTTGACAGCTCTATGACACGACTTTTCGCCGAACTGGGCGTCGCTCCTCCAATCGTCGAGGCGCTGGCCGCTCGAGGGTTCGACACCGCCTTCGCCATCCAAGATCTCAGTATCGAAGACGCCATCGCCGGCCGCGACATCTGCGGAAAGGCGCAGACCGGCAGCGGGAAGACACTCGCCTTCGGCATTCCCGCTGTGCAGCGCCTTGCCGCCAGCGACGATCGTGGCCGGGTTCGTTCGCTGATGCTCATGCCGACCCGTGAGCTGGCGAACCAAGTGTTCGACGAGCTCGCCCCGCTCTGCAAGGCCATGGGCCTGACACCGCTGGCGATCTACGGCGGGGCCGACATCGAAAAGCAGATCAGCGCCCTCGAAAAGGGTGTCGACATGGTCATGGCAACGCCCGGCCGCGTCATCGACCTTCTCGAACGGGGAGCGCTCTCGATCGAGGGCGTGGAGATCGTCGTGCTCGATGAGGCCGACCGGATGGCCGACATGGGGTTCATGCCTCAGGTCGAGTGGATCCTGCGCCGTATCGACGGGCAGCACCAGACGCTGCTCTTCTCGGCGACTCTCGACGGCGCAATCGACACCTTGGTCGCTCGCTATCAGCACGATCCGGTGCGTCATGAGGTCGAGGCCGACGAGGTCACGGTCGAGCAGATGACGCACCGCTTCATCACGGTCCATCAAATGGACCAGGCCAAGGTCGCTGCGGCCATCATCAAGGCCTCGAATCGAACGTTGGTGTTCTGCAACACCAAACGCATGTGTGACCGGCTCTCGGACGATCTCGAGTCCCAGGGCGTGTCGGCCGAGCCGATCCACGGTGATCTTCGGCAGCGGCAGCGCGAAAAGGCCCTCAAGGCCTTCTCAGACGGCGAGATCCAGGCGCTCGTCGCCACCGACGTCGCCGCTCGTGGCATTCACGTCGACGACGTCGACGTCGTGGTGCATTTCGATCCGCCGGATGATCACAAGACGTACCTCCACCGTTCTGGCCGCACGGCCCGGGCCGGCGGTTCTGGTCTGGCCGTCACGTTCGTTTTGTGGAATCAGGAGCTCGACGTGAAGCGCATGCAGAAGCGTCTCGAACTCGACATCCCGATCGTCGAGATGTTCTCGAACGATGAGCGTCTCCAAGATCTGGCCAACTGGGATCCGACCGAGAGCTGACCGTGCCGGGGGAGAGCGATCCCTGGGACATCATGCGAGCAGCCGAGCTCGCGACGCCGATGTCCGAGCGTGGCGAACGAGGAGCGTGGTACACGCCGCGCGAGGTGGCGCAGGAGATCACGGGGCAGGCGTTCGCTTGTCGAACCAATGAGCTGCCGAGCGTCGTGGTCGACCCGACGTGTGGTGGCGGTGCCTTCCTGCTGACTGCGCTCGATGCGCTGGTCGGTGCCGGTCTGGCTCCCGATGTTGCGCTCGGACGTGTCGCCGGCCTCGACATATCGGCCGCTGCGGTCGACACGACGCGCCGTGTCCTGGCCCGGTGGGCGGAGCAGCACGGGGTGAGCCCTCGCTCCGATCGAGTGCAGGTCGGCGATGCGTTGGAGCCATGGCCATCTGCGTGGGCTGCACCGGATCTGGTGCTGGGGAATCCACCGTTCGCATCGCCACTTCGTTCGGCCGCCGGTGCTGATGGCCTGCCGGCGACGGCGGAGTCGTTTCGCCTGCGGCACAGGACCGAGTTGGGCCCGTACGCCGACCTCGCGGCAATTCATCTGTTGAATGCTGCGCATCACGTCGACGAGGTGGCGGGCAGGATCGCCTTGGTGCTGCCGCAGTCGGTGCTGGCCGGCCGAGATGCGGCACCGCTGCGGGCGTGGCTGGCCGAGCGGTTCCCGATGGCCAGCCTGTGGATCACGGGATCGAAGGTCTTCGATGCCAGCGTGATGGTGTGTGCGCCTGTGCTGGATGGCCGATCGAGCCGCGGCCAGGTGAACTGGGCGGCGACAGCAGCGTCGGCCATGGGCGTGCCAGATCCCGGGATCGACGCGACGGACGACCGAGGGTCGGCTGTGCTCGGTTCCATGGTCGAGGCAACGGCAGGGTTCCGAGACGAGTACTACGCGCTGGCCGAGGCGTGCGTCGAAGGGGAAGCTGACGACGATCGCTGCCGGCTGGCGACCGTCGGCTCGATCGACGCGCTCGAGTCCTTCTGGGGGAGCCGCCCGACGCGCTTCGCCAAGCAGACATGGACGCATCCGGTGGTCGAGGAGCCGTTGCTTCCGCAGGCGGTCGTCGGGTGGTTCGAGCGGCAGCGGGTTCCGAAGGTGCTGGTGCCGACGCAGGCCAGAACGCTGGAACCGTTCGTCGATCGAACCGGGCGAGTCATCCCGGTGACGCCGCTGCTCTCGGTGACGGCTGCGCCGGACGACCTCGACCACGTTGCAGCCGTGCTGCTGGCACCGAGCGTGGCGGCTTGGGCACTCCATCGCACGTTCGGTTCAGCGTTGTCGGTTCGAGCGATCAAGCTTCGAGCGCGAGATGTTCTCGAGGTGCCGCTGCCTCCTGATCGCACCGCCTGGGATGCTGCTGCAGCGTTGGTGGCCGAGGGGCCGACCGCCGTCGATCGAATCGGGCAGCTCATGGCCGAAGCCTTCGACGCCGACAGCGTCGTGCTCGAGTGGTGGAACGAACGTCGGCGCCCGGCCCGGGGGATTGGATAGTCTCGGGCGATGTTCGACCCCGCCTTCCCGCTGCGGCGGCCCGCTGTCGTCGGGGACCCGCCGCCGGCCACGGGTGGTTGGCGTCCGGGGATCGACCCGCCGGCGTGGCGCCGCAGCGTCACGATCTCGGAGGGGCGGCGTTTTGCGCTCGAGGGCGGTGGCCGCCTCGACCACGTCGAGGTTGCCTACGAGAGTTGGGGCTCACTCGATGCCTCGGCATCGAATGCGATCTTGGTCTGCCACGCACTGACGGGTGACGCCCATGCGGCCGGACCATCCGGGCCGGGTCAGCCGAGCGCCGGCTGGTGGGATGACATGATCGGTCCTGGCAGGCCTTTGGACACCGATCGCTACTTCGTCGTGTGCGTCAATGTCCTCGGAGGGTGCGGTGGATCTACCGGACCTCTCTCACCACATCCAGAGGACGGCCGGCCGTATGGGGCCCGATTCCCCGTGGTCACGCCTCGCGACATCGTTCGATCGCAGGCGATGCTGGCCGATCATCTCGGCATTGCTCGTTGGTTGTCGGTCATCGGTGGGTCGATGGGCGGCATGCAGGTCCTCGAGTGGGGCGTCATGTTCCCCGATCGCGTGGCCTCCCTGGCAGTCATTGCCAGCACGGCTGCGGCGAGTGCGATGCAAATCGGGTGGAGCGAGACAGGGCGGCTCGCCATCGTCAACGATCCCAACTGGAACCAGGGCGATTACTACGAGGCGGCTGACGGCGATGGTCCGCACGAGGGCTTGGCACTGGCCCGTCGAATAGCGCAGCTCCACTATCGGGCGGATGCGTCGCTCGAACAGCGTTTCGGCCGGGCTGAGGCCGATCGCTTCGACAGCATCGGTCTGTGGAACCGGTTCCAAGTGGAGAGCTATCTCGATCATCACGGGATGAAATTGGTGCGGCGCTTCGACGCGAACTCGTATCTGGTCCTGAACAAGGCGATGGATCTCCACGACATCGGCCGGGGCCGAGGGGGCAGAATCGCCGCGCTGCGTCGGATCAATTGTCCGATCCTGATCGTCTCGATCGACAGCGACATCTTGTACACGCCGCGTCAGCAGCACGAGCTCCGGGATGACTTGCTTGCCATCGGCGACGTGCCCGTCACCTACGAGGAAGTCTCGTCGGTCCACGGGCACGACGGTTTCCTCATCGAGTTCGATCAGCTGGGTCCGATGGTCGATCGATTCGTCCTCGACCAGTTCAAGGCGGGACGGAACTGACCGGTGCCTGAGGGCGTCGAGATCGAGATCTACCGTCGCGCCGCTGAGCGCGCGCTTCACCGGACAATTGCTTCGGTGGTGGCTGACGACGAGTGGTTCTGCAAGGAAGGAACCACGCCGCATGCCTTGGTTGATGCGCTCACCGGGGCGTCGTTCTCCGCGGCCCGGCGTCGCGGGAAGCTCCTGATTCTCGACGTCGACTTCGAGGCTGACACATCGCCGGATGCGGTCGGTTTCGGTCGGATCGGTCTTCGTTTCGGCATGACCGGGCGCCTCATCGTCGATGATCTTGCACCCATCGACGCACTCGAATACTCGAGCGATCGTGACGATCCCGCCTGGGACCGCTTCGCGGTTGTGTTCACCGACGGCGGATCGTTGCGCATCCGAGACCCCCGACGTCTGGGTGGGGTGAGTCTCGAACCAAACGAGGATGCACTCGGTGTGGATGCGTTCGAGATCGCCCCGGCTGAGCTCGATCGTCGGGTGTTCGTCGGCGACGTGCCGATCAAGGCGCGCCTGCTCGACCAGACGCGGATTGCCGGGGTGGGGAACCTCATCGCCGATGAGACGCTGTGGCGAGCAGGGGTCGACCCGGCGAAACCGGCCGGTTCTCTGGATGGCAGAACACGGCGCCGACTCCTACGTCATCTTCGATCAGTGCTCGGCGACTTTCTTCGCGATGGGGGGTCACACACCGGCCGTCTGCAACCCGCTCGGGTCCGGGGTGCGACCTGTCCGAAGGACGGTACGCCGCTCGATCGTCGAACGATCGGGGGCAGAACCACGTTCAGTTGCCCGCAACACCAGCGCTGATCCCGCTAGCTTGCTAGGCGTGTTCGTCTTCGCTCAGCTCAGTACGTCGGTCAGCGACGGGCAGATCCGCCTGATCATCCTGGCGCTGTTGGCGGTCGCCCTCCTGCTGGCGTTGCTCACGATTTGGTACGCAGTCAAGACCAGCCCGCGCAAGCGCGTCCAAGCCGCACAGGCTCGACGGGCATCGGCTTCCGGGCCGGCAGCGTCCTCCCACTCGGATGCCGTCGCCGGTTCGGCGACGGCCAGACCGGCGGCGAGACCGACATCGCCGGCGGCCGGAGCATCATCGCCGCCAGCAGCGACCGGGACACGCCGTGCCGTCGAACCCGTCTCACTGGTCGATGACGATGATGACGACGAGTGGACACGCCTGACCGCTCCGCAACCGCCGCGACAACAGAACTCCAGTCACGGCTGAGCCTGACATCGCCATGATCTCCCGGTGGATTTCCGAGCCGTGTTGTTATCCTTGCCGATCGCTGCGGACGTAGCTCAGTTGGTAGAGCACAACCTTGCCAAGGTTGGGGTCGCCAGTTCGAATCTGGTCGTCCGCTCCACGTAATGCCTGGTCAGTGCTCACTCGTGAGGGCTGGTCAATGAGAGGCCCACTTCGGTGGGCCTCTTCCATTTTTCGAGGTTCCGTCCCAACTTGGTGAGTTCTCGTTCACCAGTTGAACGGATTCTCGCCAAGTTCATGACTGTGTCCGGTCAGTCGCTGACGTTGAGAGCTTCCTGGAGCAGATCAGCTACGCCGAGCTCTGTCGCCCAATGCTCTAGGTACTCGATGTCGAGCTGGTGGCGCTGGATTTGGATCACGGCGATCACGTCATCCATCTGCCGCTGGGATCCGGATCGATGTGACCACTCAAGCTTGGACAGGATCGTGTCTTCGGCACTCGCTACGAAGGTCGCGACTCCGCCGATCACGACCGGGACACGGCGACGGAACTCCTCGGCGCTGAATGGTCGGTCCCTTCGAATGATGAGGTCGACTTTCCAACCGCTCGTCACGTCGATGACGTTGAACATGTCTCGCCGTGCAGTCGCCGCATTTGCGTCGTTCATGTAGAAGGTGGCGGGGTCGAACTGTTCGGCAAACAAGACGATGCTCGTCTTGTCGGGGTCGATGACGATGTCGATGTCTCGCGTCATGCGTGGCTCACCATGGAAGGTGCTTGCGAAGGAACCGGTCACCATGTGGTTGATCCCAGCAGCGTTTAGTGCCTCGACGACCTTGGCGAGCAGCTCGTGTTGCACTAGGGCGTCTCGGAATCGCGTTTGCTGATCAGGCTCGGTGTGAGTTCTCCGTGGAGCATCTGAAGCCACGACTCGTGGACTTCCCTCTCAGACAGTTCGGGGTTTCGAGCACGGATGCCGTCAAAGGCGATTTGCTTCGCCTGTTCGGCCATCTCCGAGGCGAGCAGGACCTTGTCCGCCCCGGGCTGAGCTGCAAAGACGTCGAGTTGCCGCTTGCGAGCCGCTTCGCTGGTGTCGGTCAAAGCCACGTGGGCAGTGTACGCATATGCCGTGTTGCCTTCGCCGCAAAGGTGCACGGACGGATAGTAGAGCGCTCTACTGACTGGGCGGACTGAGCCGGACAGGGCAAAACTCGAACCGGACGCAATGGACTCAGATGGACGCATGAGCACCAGATGAACGATCGGTAGGACCTTGCCAAGGTTGGGGTCGCCAGTTCGAATCTGGTCGTCCGCTCCACGTAATACCTGGTGAGAGGCCCGCTTCGGCGGGCCTCTTCCAGTTTTGTGGGCAGAGCGGGCTACTGAGCGATTCGCGTCATGCCCGTGGTCGAGCGATGAGTTGGTCTTGCCGCAGCTCGACCATGTCGGCATCGTCGAATGTGCTGACAATCGTTTCGAGGTGTCGTTCGAACGAGGCCAACAACTCGTTGTTGGTGATGTTGCCGGTCGCAACGATCTTCGTGATCGCCGTCCTCTCTACCGAGGGCAATGGTGACCCTTCTGTCGTCAACAGTTGGTTGACTTCGACACACACCAGGAACTGCGCGAGACGGGCATTCGAGTGATCGCGGCATCCGTCGACGATGATGCGGAGGCGGCCGCCCTGCAGGGCTCGCCAGCGAATGGACTGGGTACCGCTTCGAGCCGGACGGATACCTCGCTGATGGCGACCACGTTGCGGCATATGGCGCCTATCACGGGCAACACAACGAGACTGGCAAGACAATGACAGCTCGAGTTGCTCACATCTGGACACTCGCTGACGGCAAGATCCGCTCATTCGAACAGATCGTCGACAGCGTCCCGGTCGTCACCGCAACTCACTGACGCTCGCCCGCCCACCGGACTCGATCTGGTGGGCGGGAGCTTTGTGTCTTCGATCACCGGGTCACTCCGGGTGTGACCCGGCCGTCGATCGTGATCGATATCGCCAGCCACTCGCTGACGGCGAGGAGCGATGGGCGGTCGGCCAGGACAATGGGTCATCGGATGCCGTAGAGGGCAGCGGCGACGATGGCGCCAGCGACGAGGTTGACGTCAGCCTTCTCGACGATCAGCCCAGCGGGTCCGGTCCCACGTCGGATGGATTCAGCCAGCACGCCCGGAGTGCCAGATGAGCCTCTCGAACCGGGCATGATGACGACCTTGCCAGCGAGGGAAGCTCCGGCTTGGGGATGCGCACGGTCGATGATTTGGCCGGACGCTGGATCGAAGCCTCCCCAGAAGCTCAGCGGCGCATCCAGCCGGATCGCTGGCGCTGTCGTTGATCCGCTGTGAAGCACTCGGGCCCGTATGCGCGCCGGACGCCCGAGCGGCTCCGCTCCTCGACCATGTGATCTTCGGTCGCAACGAGCCGGCATTGCACCACTACCACAACACCATCAGTGCGGCACTCGGACTCGATCCTCTTGCCGCGACCAGAATGCCTGAGGCCGAAGTGAAGGTTGAGAGTTGTGTCGAAGCGAGTCGCAGCCGCCACGGCGTTCATGGTCATCTCAGAGTCGAGCACGGGCGGCTTGGGTCAAGGCTGCGGAGCGAGTTTGCTCCAGCTGCGAATGGTGTGAGCGAGACCGTTGATGATGTTGTTGAGTTCGTTTCGGGTACTGCCGGACTTGGCGGTGATGTTGGCCCCCACGATGCCGCTGAGGAGTGCAGCGCCGAGCATCGGGCGGTCAGCGGCGTCGATCTCGCCGCGGTCAGCGGCGCGGGCGAGAGCGCAGTCGATGGCGTGAAGAAACTGGTCGCGGTAGCGGTTGCTGACTTCGGCGTGTTGGCCGGCGACCATGGTGTTGATGATCAGGCACCCGGTCGGCTGTCGAGGGTGAGTGAGCGACACCCTTTGTCGTTCGAGCAGGGCGATGAGGTCATCGAGGCCGCCCCCTCCGTCGCGTAAAGGGGCGAACATGAACGCATCGGTGGTGGCCAGGTAGGACTCGATCGCGGACTGGTAGAGGCCGTTTTTTCCGCCGAAGCTGTTGTAGAGCGTTGAGGAGCGGATCCCGAGCGCGGCGGCGATGTCTTGGAGGGAGGTGCCTTCGAAGCCGTCTGACCAAAATAGTTCGACAGCGCCGTTGATGACTGCATCGGTGTCGAACGTTGGGGGTCGCCCTCGCTGAGCTTTGGTCGCGAGGTTTGCTTTCTGGTTCACGCTCTACATAATATCGTACACAATCTGGATAGAGCAATCCAGAAACCTTCTGAAGGGGTCCGCGATGACTGAATCTCTTTCTACGACACCGTTGACGAAGTCTTTCAAGACCGTCGATGGCAAGCAAATGGCTTACCACGAGGCAGGCGAAGGTGACTCCGTGGTGTTCCTCCATGGCAACCCGACATCGTCGTACTTGTGGCGCAACATCATCCCCCACATCTCGACGACGGCTCGCTGTATCGCTCCAGATCTGATCGGACAGGGCGACTCGGACAAGCTCGACGACAACGGCCCCGATTCGTATCGATTCGTCGAGCATCGCGAGTACCTCGATGGGCTGTTGGACCAGCTTGATCTGGGCGACCGGATCACGTTGGTGGTTCACGATTGGGGCTCAGCTCTGGGGTTTGACTGGGCCAACCGCCACCGCGACCGGGTGGCGGGCATCGCCTACATGGAAGCCATCGTCCGCCCCATGAGCTGGGATGAGTTCGCTGCCGAGGAGATCTTCCGTGGATTCCGGTCCCCGGCGGGGGAGACCATGGTGATCGAGGACAACATGTTCGTCGAGAGGCTCCTTCCCGGATCGATCCTGCGGGATCTGACGCCCGAGGAACACGATGAGTATCGGCGACCGTTCCTTGACCCGGCGGATCGCCGCCCGACCTTGACCTGGCCTCGTGAGGTTCCGATCGGCGGCGATCCGGCCGATGTCGTTGCGATCGCCCAGGCCTACAGCGACTGGCTCGCCGACTCTGATGTTCCGAAGTTGTTCATCAACGCTGACCCGGGCAGCATCCTCAGCGGGGAACTTCGAGCCTTCGTTCGCTCCTGGCCGAATCAGACCGAGGTCACGGTCCCCGGCCGCCACTTCATTCAGGAGGACAGCCCCCACGAGATCGGCGCCGCAATCGCCGATTGGATGGCCCAGCGGTGATCAACGATGGGAAGACCGCTTGGTCGAGAGAGTCCAATCGGACCTTCGAGGTCGGGGGCACGTTCAACGTTCGAGACGTCGGAGGGGTGAGTACAAGTGATGGCGCCACCATGGCGCCAGGCCGGTTGTTCCGATCGGCATCGCTCGACGCGATCACCGATCGAGGGCTCGATGTCCTCCGATCCCGCGGTCTCCGCACGGTGATCGATCTACGTTCGCAGTCCGAGGTCGACCGTCACGGCCGGTTCCCGCTCGACCGGATGCAAGTGCGTTGGGAACACCTGGTTTCCAGCGTCACGCCACCGGCTGGCGACGACAAACGCAGTGTCGACATGCGGGCCATGGACGACCCGATGGCATCGATGTATCTCGAGATCATGAGCACAAGCGGGCCGGCATTCGCCCGTGGCCTGCGCATGCTCGCCGACGACGCCCTGCCGGCGATCGTGCATTGCACGTCGGGCAAAGATCGCACGGGCTTGTTTGTGGTCCTCCTGCATCTCGTCGTGGGTGTCCCGCTCGAAACTGCGCTCGTCGAGTATCGCCAAGATGACGAAACCTCCAAGCGGGCGGTTGAGGACATGCTTCGGCGATATCCCGACATGCAAGCACTGGGTCCCGAGAAGCTGGCTCGAACGTCGGGCACCGACGCCAAGTGGGTGATCGCAGCGCTGGACTCGATCGGCGGCGAGCGAGCGGTACCGGATTGGCTCGCATCGCACGGCTGCGACACACGGGATCAGGCAAAGATACGGGCGAGCTTCATCGACCCTCAGTGATTGGCAGTCTTCCCGCCGCGATCCCTCCTCGGACCGCAGGGCACATTCGATACGTGCTTCGCCGGTGCAGATCGACACCGTCTCGAGGCTCGTGGAGTGAGCCGGACTCCGTTGCGGGCGAAATGACGGTGCGCGTCATCGCCGAAGCCGTCGAGGAGATGGGTCCGTGATCTCTGCCCGACCGCCTCGTCGTAGAAGCGCGCTCTACTGACCTTCGGTCTTCAATCGTGATCAGGGTGAGGTACGGCGAAGACCTCGAGACCGTCGATTCCGGCGAAGTCGCGGGGGTTGCAGGTGTAGACCGGCAACTGGTTCGAGACAGCGGTCGCTGCGATCATTGCGTCGTAGGCCCGGGCTGCTGGCTTGCGCCCGTTGCGTCTGAGTGAGGCGGCAACGCCACCGAAGGCGCGCGCTGCAGCGGCGTCGAACGGCAGAGGGTCAAAATCTGCTTCGGCGGCTTGGAGATGCGCCTGGCGGGAGGCCCGTTCTTCATCGGTCGTCGCTACGAGCGGGCCAACAGAGAGCTCGGCCAAAGTCACTGCCGTGATGAACGCACCTTCGGGCAGGGCATTGCTTGCAGTGACTCTGCCGAGAAGGATGAGTGTGCTTGTGTCGAGGATGCCGTCGGCGCTCACAACGAAGCGTCGATCACGGCATCGAGGTCACTGCGAAGTCGCGCAGGGTCGACGTGTGGAAGGTGTGAACGACTCCGGACGAGGTCGGACACTGGTGTTGCTGCGGAGCGCAAGGGGCGGAGTTCGGCAACCTGCTTTCCGCGTCGCGTCACGATCACGTGTTCGCCGCGGGCGACGCGATCGACCACATCTCCGCCATGGTTGCGGAGTTCTCGGATTGTCACATCAGCCATGAGACAAATGTATCACTGGTGATACATTGCGGTCAATGCTTGGCGCTGCCGCAACGAGTCGCCTGGCTGTTTCGTGAGCGGCGGGATAGTAGAGCGCTCTACTGACAGGACGGACAGGGCCGGACAGGGCAACACGCAAACCGGACAAAACGGACTCAATCAGTACGCAGCAACTCGTGCTGGATGAGCGTTGTCTCTCGCTTCTTGCGATGATTCATGAAGCGGCCGAAGATGGCGACGGCTCGGGCCCCGATCCCCTCTCGAACCAAAGGAACATCACGATGAAGGCAATCGGCTATTCCGCACCCGGTCCTATCGATGCTCTTGTCGCGTTCGAGACGGACCGTCCAGTCGCTGCGGGGAGGGACCTTCTCGTCGAGGTCGCTGCCGTGTCGGTGAATCCCCTCGATGCAAAGGTCAGGGCGAATCGGCCCGTGTCTGGCGATCGACCGCGGATCCTCGGGTGGGATGCCGCAGGCACAGTGGTCGAAGTGGGTGACGACGTTTCGCGGTTCGAGGTGGGAGACAAGGTCTGGTACGCGGGCGACTTCGGTCGGCAGGGCACCAACGCTGAGTTTCATCTGGTTGACGAACGGATCGTTGGTCGGATGCCGACGGGGATATCTGATGCTGAGGCCGCAGCGATGCCTCTGACGACTCTGACCGCGTGGGAAACGCTCTTTGACCGGTTGCGGGTGACCGACCCGGTGCCTGGAGCTCATCCTTCGGTGCTGATCATTGGGGGCGGCGGTGGTGTCGGTTCGATTGCCATTCAGCTCTTGCGTGCGCTGACTGATCTCACAGTGATCGCCACCGCGTCGCGCCCAGAGACGACCGCTTGGGTCAGCGAACTTGGTGCTCATCACGTGATTGATCACAGCAAACCGCTTCCCGCTCAGCTCGCGGCCAAGGGTCTCGGCGAGCCGGGGTTTGTGTTCTCGACGAACTACACCGAGCAATATCTGGGCCAGATCGCCGAATTGATTGCTCCTCAGGGACGGATGGGATTCATTGGAAGTTCGGGGCCGATCAATATTGATGCATTCCTCCCGAAAAGCATCTCGGTCCATTTGGTGCTCATGTTCACCAGATCGCAGTTCCAGACTGCTGACATGGGCCGGCAGGGAGAGATCCTCGATGAGGTCGCAAGGTTGGTGGACGCCGGGAAGGTTCGTTCAACGCTCACCGACGTCCTTGGTCCCATCGATGTCGACACCCTCCGTGCCGCCCACACCTCGATCGAGACGAACAGTGCACGAGGCAAGCTCGTTTTGGAAGGGTTCCAATGAAGGCAGCTGTTCTTCGCGATGGACAACTCCATGATTGGTCGACGAGCGGCCGATAGTAGAGCGCTCTACTGACAGGGCGGACTGACCCGGACAGGGCAACACTCGAACCGGACGCAATGGACTCAGCTGGACGCAGTAGTACCAGATGGACGGTCGGTAGGACCTTTGCCAAGGTTGGGGTCGCCAGTTGGAATCTGGTCGTCCGCTCCAGGTAATACCTGGCCAGTGCTCACTCGTGAGGGCTGGTCACTGAAGGGGCCCGCTTCGGCGGGCCTCTTCCAGATTTTGGGCTTTGGCCTCTCAGTCAGTTTGCGGCGTCGAGGGCTGCTCGAAGACGGTCGTCGATACCGAGCTCGGTTGCCCAGCGGTCGAGAGAGTCGAGATCCAGGCTCGCTCGTTGGATCTGGATGACCGCAACGACGTCGCGAAACTGCCTCTCTGAGCCCGAGTCTTCGGACCACTCCAGCTTCGAGAGAATCGTGTCTTCCGCACTTGCAACGTAGGTGGTGACGTCTGCCATCATGGCGATCTGCTTCGCTTGTTCGGCCATCTCTGAGGCGAGCAGAACTTTGTCCGCACCGGACTTGGCTGCATAGAAGTCGAGTTGCCGCTGGCGGGCCGCTTCGCTGGTGTCGGTCAAAGCCACGAATGCAGTGTATGCATCTGGTGTGACGCCGTTGCCTCGTCATCGTGCACTCTCGGATAGTGGAGCGCTCTACTGACAAGGCGGACTGAGCCGGACAGGGCAGTACTCAAACCGGACGCAATGGACTGGAACAGTACGGCGAGGCAGGTTCGTCCGCATCCGGTGGGTACCGAATCAGTGACTCTCGGGCAGGTTTGCGATCGTGGACCGCCTGCGAGGAGCGGGCACTCGAGCTCGCATCGCTTCCAGTTTCTCCCGCCGAAGTTGGCTGCGAGGAGCAACCACGATGTAGGTCGACCAACTCTCGTACTGGCCGCCGAACCTCTGGACTGCGGCATCCAAGGTGCGTGTTGTCGAGGCGACGGAGTCCGGAGTCGTGGTCGATTGCTTGCGGACGGTGAGAGTGATCTGGCCGCTGTCGGGGTTCGACAGGTCAAGGCGAGCTGCAAGGTACGCGGTTCCCTGGGCGGAGGTGGTGAACCATGGGGTGTTGTCGTGGGTGATGCGTGACATGTCGGACTCCGGCTTCGAAGGAAGTTGGCAACGCTCGGTGCGGGAGTCGTCGACCAGCAGGGGACCGAGCTTGAGACCGGTTGGTGGCGCAGATCAGGGACGAACGCGCTCGCTTCTGCCGGTAAGACTCCGTGCGGAGTCGAGCGTTCGGCTCGCACCGGACAACACACGGTCGGCGGCTCGGGCACCCGCCGTTGGATCGTGGAGGTCGATGGTCGGCAGCGATCTCTCTCGAAATCCGTGTGTCGTCGGGTTCTTCCCGCTGGGCCTCACCGTAACGCCTCGAGCGTGACGCGGCTTGCCGGACTGGTCCCGAGGGCACTGAGTGGGTTTGGACCTCGGATGCGTTCAATTCCACGGCCCTGTTGTGGATATGTGTGTGTCGCGCGCCACACTGCAGGAGCTTTCAGGAGGAGCGCATGACCATGACATCCCAATCTGACTCGAATTCGACCTCGGGCAAGTCCGTTCTCGACGAAGCAACCTCGAGGGGTCGTGCCGCCAAGCGGCTGCGGCTCACCGCCGTGCTCGTCGCCCTCGCGATGGCTGCTGCGGCATGTGGCGGGAGCGATGACGCCGTCGACGACAGCGCTGATACGACAACAGCCGATGAGACCTCTGACACGACCGAGGCGGATGACACCGCTGACACGACCGAGGCCGAAGCATCCGAGACCACAGCAGCGCCTGCTGACGGCCCCGTCACCGCAACCATCGGCATCGCGAACATCGCTCCTGTCGCTGCACTTGAACTGGTCAACGATGGATTCACCGACGGCATGGCCGACTGTGCCGCCGTTGATGCAACGCTCGACTACCGCAACGCAGAAGGTGACGGGTCGCAGCTGGCGCCGATCATCGCCTCGTTCCTCGACGCTGACGTCGACTTGATTCTCGCCATCTCGACCCCGGTGCTGCAGGCGACCGTGGCGGCAAACGAGGCAGACGGTCGGGAGACCCCGGTGCTCTTCGGTGCGGTCACCGATCCCTTCGCCGCTGGGGCTGCAGTCGGCCCCGATGACAAGCCGTCATGGCTGGCGGGTTGGCAGGCGGATGCTCCCGTCGTCGGCATGTTCGACATTGCCGCGGAGATCAACCCTGATGCCGACACCATCGGCGTGGCTTACGATCCGTCGCAGGTCAACAGCGAGGTCGCTCTCGCGAAGATGGTCGCAGAGGCTGACGCCCGCGGCTGGACCGTCGAGACCGCCACGATCGGTGACTCGAGCGAGGTCGGCACTGCAGCCACCTCGCTTGCCACCCGTGACATCGACTTCTTCTTCGTCCCGACCGATTCGATCCTGGTCAACGGACTGGGTGGCATGGTTCAGGTGGCAGACGACTTCGACATTCCGATGATCGCTCAGGACTCCGGCATCACCCAGGCCGGGGCTGCGATCGGCACCGGGCTCGACTACTACGGTGATGGTCAGCGCAACGCTGAGTATGCGTGTCAGATTCTCGCCGGGACGGCGACGCCCGCCGACTTCCCGATCCAACAGTTCGAGAACGAGCTCGTTCGCTACAGCACCACAAACGCCGAGGCACAGGGCATCGAGATCCCGGCGTCGGTCATTGACATCGGTGAAGACATCGACTGATCAGCCGATCGATTTCCCGCTTCGATGACCAGCATTGACTCACTCACCCGATCAGGTGTGGATGACGACACGATCGGAGATTCGCCACGACCCTCGTTCCTGGGGGTCGTGGCGGTCCTCGTCGCTGCGGTCATCGCGATCGGACTCGTGCCGACGTTGTGGGGTGCAGTTTCGTCGATGGGGTGGTCGCAATGGCTGGAGGCGTTGGCGATCGGGTTGATCTTCGTTCCCGCAGCGGTCGGGGTCTACATCACGTTCCGGGTGCTGGACTTCCCCGACCTCACCGTCGACGCTTCGTTCCCAGCGGGAGGCGCGATCGCTGCTGCGTTGATCTCGAATGACGTGTCGCCGTGGTTGTCGCTGCCGGCAGCCATGGCGCTTGGTGCAGCCTTGGGCGCAGTGACAGGTTGTTTGCACATTTACCTTCGGGTCAACTCCCTGCTTGCGTCGATCATCACGCTCACGGGGGCCTTCACGGTCAATCTGCGGGTTCAGGGGTCGGCGAACATCTCATTGCTGAATTCTCAGCGGATCTTCACGCCGTGGCTGGAGCCCATCAAGGCTCAGTTGGAGGCGTGGTTCGGCGATTCGGGCATTCAGGTCCACCGGGCCGTGACCACCTCATTGATGACGGTCTTGCTCGTGGCGGCAATGATCGTGGTGCTCCGCTGGTTCTTTGCTACCGAGATCGGTCTGGGGATGCGGGCCACCGGAGCGAATCGTGAGATGAGTCAGTCGCAGGCGATCAACACCGCGCGCTATCTCGTTGGCGGTGTTGCCGTGTCGAATGCGCTCGTTGGGTTGAGCGGAGCGATCTTCGTTCAACACGCCGGGTTCGCCGACATCAACTCAGGCTCCGGACTCATCGTTTCCGGCCTTGCTGCGGTGATCATCGGCGAGGTGCTCTTCGGTGCGAAAGCGCGGTCGACCATGGCGAAGTTGATTGCCGTTGGTCTCGGCATGATCGCCTATCGGGTGGCGATTGCCTTGGCGCTCAACGCCGATCTTCGGTTCCCTGGCACGGAGGGCTTTCGTTTGGAAGCGAGCGATATCAAGCTGGCGACTGCTGTGGTGGTCGTGACGATGCTCGCCGTTCCACGCCTGCGCGAAAGCCGTGACGAACGATCGCGGCGGCGGAAGCGAACATGAGTAGCGACCATCCCAAGCTCTCTGTCGAGAAGTGTTCGCTGACGTTCAACGCCGGACAGCACAACGAGGTGCGGGCCCTTGACTCGATCGACCTCCAGGTCGCAACCTCGGAACACATCGTCATCGTGGGTTCGAACGGGGCGGGCAAGTCGACCTTGCTGAACTTGATCTGCGGCCGGCACCTGCCAGATGTTGGCCGCGTCTGTATCGACGGTGATGCGGTGACCGACCAGCCTGAGCATCAACGGGCCGCCCGGATCGGTCGGGTGTTCCAGGACCCCTTGGCCGGCACAGCAGGTTCGATGACGATCGAAGAAAATCTGGCGCTGGCCGAGCGTCGATCGAGTGGCCGCCGATTCCGCAGGATCCGTCGCGGCGAGAACGAGAAGCACCGCGAGCAGCTGTCGCGATTGGGGCTCGGGCTCGAGGACCGTCTCGGCAATCAGGTCGGAAGTCTGTCCGGCGGTCAGCGCCAAGCGCTCGCACTGCTGATGGCCACCGTCAGTAAGCCCGATCTCCTCGTGCTCGATGAACACACCGCTGCACTTGATCCCGGCGCTGCAGAGCGGGTCCTGCGTCTGACCAACGAGTTGGTTGCAGAAGAAGGGCTGACGGCGTTGATGGTCACGCACAACATGGAACATGCGGTGACCACCGGTGACCGCACGGTGATGATGCATCGTGGGTCGGTGCTCTTCGACGTCGCCGGTGAGGCGCGATCGGCGATGACGGTCACAGACCTCGTCGACCGGTTCCGCAGCTTTGGCGGCATCGTCAGCGACCGTTCAGCGCTGGGGTGACCTTGGTCTCTGTCACCCGGGGCCGGTGGCACAGACGATGAGGCCATGCACCCAGCTGAACGTCGTCCAGTCACAGGTGACCGTTCGGTGGAGTTGACCAAGGACATGAGCCCGTTTGACGCGGTGAACTACTTTTTCACCCGTGCCGCAGCGATCAGTGGCGTGTCGGCCTCGAACCAGACGGTTCTGAGGACGCCGCAACGTGAGCTGCGCGTCGAGGTGCCGGTGCGACGCGACACCGGCGAGCTCGAGGTCTACCTGGGGTATCGCGTGCAACACGACAACGCTCGCGGCCCATTCAAAGGCGGTGTGCGTTTCCACCCCTCGGCTGAGATCGGCGAGATGCGGGCATTGGCCTCGCTGATGACCTGGAAGACCGCCCTGGTCGACGTCCCCTTCGGCGGTGCGAAAGGTGGGATCGAGGTCGATGTCAGCGGCTTCAGCTCGAACGAACTGGAACACCTGACCCGCACCTATGTCCGCCGGATCAGCACGATCATCGGACCGACCACCGACATTCCGGCACCCGACATGTACACCGACGCCCAGGTGATGGCCTGGTTCCTCGACGAGTACGAACAGATCAACGGCTACGCCCCTGCCGTCGTCACGGGAAAACCGATCCCACTCGGCGGTTCGCCCGGCCGCAACGAGGCCACCGGCCGCGGCGCGATCGTGGTGCTGGCGGAAGCGATCCGCGATCTGCACCTCGCCCCTGATCAGACCACGGTCGCGATCCAAGGGTTCGGCAATGTCGGCTCCTGGGCAGCCCGTCTTGCGGTCCTCGAGGGTTTCCAGGTCGTCGCCGTGTCGAATAGGGAGGGGTGCCTCTACAACGGCGATGGCCTCGATGTCGAGGCCGTCGCCGCACACCGCGCCAGGTGCGGCACTCTCGAGAACTTCGACGGTGCTGAAATCATTCCCCGGGACGACGTCCTGGCGCTCCCCGTCGACGTCTTGATCCCGGCCGCGATCGGCGGCGTGATCCATGCCGGAAACTACGAGGAGGTCGAGGCGCAGATCATCCTCGAGGGAGCAAACCACCCGGTGACGCCCTGGGCCGATGCCCGGCTGGCCGAACGGGGTGTGCTGGTGATCCCCGACATTCTCGCCAACGCTGGCGGCGTCACGGTCAGCTATTTCGAGTGGGTGCAGAACATGCAGCACTTCCGGTGGACCGAAGCCCAGGTCAACGAACAGCTGAGGAGCCGACTCGTCGATGCGTATCAGGCTGTCGCGAAGGTGGCCGAGGTTCGAAGCTGCACCCTGCGAGAGGCGGCGTTCGTCATCGCCGTCGAGCGCGTCGCAGAGGCCTCAGCATTGCGCGGCATGCTCTAGCAGGTGTTCGGGACTTCGGTCCCTGCGATTCACATGCTTCACCAACCATGATGGAGTGCCTGTCCTCGTCGACCGCAGATTGGAGCTGTTGCCTCGCCATGTCCAACTCGCTGCACGACGTCGTGGTGGTGGGGGCAGGCATCGTGGGAGCGGCCATCGCCCACGAGCTCAGCCGGTACGAGCTCTCGGTGACACTCCTCGAACGGGAGGTCGAAGCGGGATTCGGAACGAGCAAGGCCAACAGCGGCATCATCCACGGTGGTCACCACACCGACACTGAAACGCTCAAGGGGCGCCTGGAATGGTGGGGCAACCAGCTGTGGGACCCGCTGTGTGAAGAACTCGGGTTCGGTTTCGCCCGTGTCGGCGAAATCACCGTCGCCCTCACCGAATCCGACCTGGCGGCGCTCGACGATCTGATCGACAACGCTGAAGAGAAGGACATCAGCGGTGTGCAAACCTGGTCTCGGGAACAGATCTGTGCCGCCGAACCCCAGGTCACCAGAGGCGTCATCGCCGGGGTGTTTTCACCTCACACCGCAGTCGTCAACCCCTACGAGGCGGTGTTCGGGCTGGTCGAAGCGGCCGTGGCCAACGGAGTCCAGTTCCACCCCAACACCCCGGTCACCAACCTCAGTCACAATGGCGACGTGTGGACGGTTGCCACACCTTCCGGCACGCTCGGTTCCCGGTTCGTCATCAACGCCGCCGGCCTCGGCGCCGCCGCCATCGCCAACTTGGCCGGGGTTGACGGTTTCGAGATCCGGGGCCGAAAAGGTGAGGAGTACCTGCTGGACAAACGCCTCCGCCACCTCGTTCGCCACGTCATCTACCCCTGCCCCACCCCCGTGAGCAAGGGCACCCTCGTCATCCCCACCTACGACGGCACGATCATGATCGGCCCCACGGCCGAACCGGTCGACGACCTCGACGACACCAGAACCACCGCCTCCGGCGAGTCCGAGGTGTTCACCGAAGCGCGTCGGCTCGTGCCCTCCCTGAGCGAACGAGACATCATCGCTCAGTTCGCCGGAACCCGAGCAACGATCGGAGGCGACGACTTCCTCATCGGCCCTACCGAGGCTGCGGGATTCATCAACGTTGCCGGCATCCAGTCACCCGGCCTCACCGCCGCCCCTGCCATCGCCCGCTACGTCACCGACCTTCTCGCCCATGACGGCTTGGAGCTGACGCCGCGATCACATCTCAACCGAATCGAGCGGCCCGTCCATTTCGCCTCCCTCGCCACCGACGCCCAACGAGCCCTGGCCGACGACGACCAGCGCTACCGGCGGATCGTGTGCCGCTGCGAGTTCGTCACCGAAGGTGAAGTGTGCGACGCCATCAAACGGGGGGCCACCACTGTCGACGGATTGAAGTTCAGGACCCGGGCCGGCATGGGTCGCTGCCAGGGCGGCTTCTGCGCAACGAACTGCCTGGAGCTCCTGTCGAGCGAGCTCGGAATCAAGATGTCAGAGGTCACCAAACGTGGCCCAGGGTCATGGCTGGTTCTCGACCGACCCGACGGCACCACCCCCGATGCCGATGACCGAACCGATGCCATCGCCGATGTCAACTCGTCGCTGGTCGAGGACCCGTGATGATCGACGACCGACCGCATGTGCTGCACCGGAAATACGATGTGGTCGTCGCTGGTGGCGGGCCTGCCGGCCTCGGAGCCGCCATGGCAGCCCGCGATGCAGGGGCGGAACGTGTTCTCGTCGTCGACCGTGAAGCCGAAGCCGGTGGAATTCTGCTCCAGTGCATCCACTCCGGGTTCGGCCTTCACCATTTCGGCGAGGAACTGACCGGACCCGAGTACGCCCAACGCATCCTCGAGGAAGCACTCGACGACGGCGTCGATGTGCTTACCAACGCCTATCTACTCGACATCGACAACGACCAGAACATCAAGCTGCTCTCCGCCGACCACGGCGTCTCCATCCTCGACACCCGAGCGACCGTGCTGGCCATGGGCGCCCGGGAACGAACCCGAGCTGCGATCCGGATTCCGGGCGGACGCCCCGCCGGAATCTTCACCGCCGGCGCCGCCCAGCGGTTGGTCAACCTGAACGGTGTCCTGCCCGGCCGGCGGGTTGTCATCCTCGGATCGGGCGACATCGGGCTGATCATGGCCCGCCGCCTCACCCTCGAAGGGGTCGAAGTGGCGGGGGTGTTCGAGCTGATGGCCCACGCCAACGGCCTGAGCCGCAACATCGTGCAGTGCCTCCACGACTTCGACATTCCTCTGCACCTTTCCACCACCGTCGTCGAGATCCACGGACGGGATCGGATCGACAAGGTCACCGTCGCCCCGGTTGACGATCACCTCACGCCGGTGCTTTCCAAAGCCTGGGACGTTCCGTGCGACACGCTGCTGGTGTCGGTGGGCCTGATCCCGGAAAACGAACTGTCCCGCGAACTGCGGTTGCGGCTCGACCCCACCACGTCCGGACCGATCGTGTCGAGCACGATGGAAACGTCCCGTGACGGCGTCTTCGCCTGCGGCAACGTGGTGCACATCCATGACCTGGTCGACTTCGTCAGCGCCGAAGCCGAGCTGGCCGGGCGCCACGCCGGCCGATTCGCTTCGGGGGTTCGGCCACCGCACGACAACGTGCGGCTCCAACCAGGCGCCAACGTCGCCTACTGCGTGCCCCACACTGTCACCACCGATCAGCCCCACACTGTTTACCTGCGGGTCCGTAAGCCGTTGGAGAAGAGCATGCTCCGGCTCCGGGACGCCGAAGGTGCCGTGGTCCACGAGCGCCGTCTCCGCTACGTGGTGCCGGCCGAAATGGTCACCCTGAAACTCCGTCCCGGCGTGCTCGACGGGTTCCAGGGCGACGCCCTCCAGCTGGAGGTGGTGCCCCGATGACCGACGCTGACACCACCACCTACGCGTACCTGTGTATCGGCTGCCCGCTCGGCTGCAGGCTCGAAGTCGACGAGGACAACCACGGCGACATCATCGAAATTCGGGGATCATCGTGCCGGAAAGGCGACCGGTACGCCCAACAGGAACACACCGACCCCCGCCGCAGCGTCACAACCACGGTGGCGATCAGCGGAGGGATCTGGCCACGGCTCCCGGTCAAGACCAGCGGCGAAATCCCCAAGGATCAGGTGTTGGCGGCGTGTGAAGAGCTGCGACGGGTTCGGGTGCAGGCTCCGGTGAAGATGGGCGACGTGCTGCTGGATGATCTGCTCGGCACCGGTTGTGCCGTGATCGCCACCCGCGACATGCCCGAAATCGACTCGTCGGCTGTACGTGCCGTCGAGCCGGTACACCGGTAGCCGTGGCAGCGTCTCCGTCATTCCCCAGTGAGCCACAACGACGGATCGACGATGCTCGAGTCATGGTTGGGATCGAGCTCCCGGACGAGCCGCCAGGCCTCGTCGGCTCGAGTCTTTGCATCGACGTAGGTTCGCTGTGCTGCTGCGGCTGAATTGTCGGCCGCAGCGACGGCTTCGGGGTTCTGATCGGTCATTCTGGCGAGTTCCGCGTCGACCAGCAGGCGGCCGGCAGCGGTGCTGAGTTCGTCGGCTCGGGCTGACAGATCGATGGCTCGATCCTGCTTGAGTGCAAGTGCCGTTGCTTGGCCCTCGTCGGGTTGTTGGTCGATGTCGACCGGGGCGGCGACGTGAACGAACAGCGCGGTGTTGAGTTGGTTGAGGGTGTCGTCGATCGGTTGATCGCGTGGACCGAGAGGGACGCCGTCGCGGATGCGCAACGGAGCCAGGAGTAGCCCGGCATCCGAAACGATCGTGGTCATGGAGATGTGCGGCTCGACCGATGTGACGACCGCAGTGATCCGAGCGTCGGCGAGTCTGGCTTCGACCTCGGTGTGTGTCACTGCGGCATCGGTGGGCACGAAGACCGTGATCGTGGCGTCGTTCCATTGTTCGCTTCGAGTGCACATCCAAGCGAGAAGGGTGAGGAACTGACCGTTGGTGTCGTCAGCCCACCACACAGCGATGCGGTTCGGCACGGTGTGGTCCTGGAGCTGTTGCCAGGCCTGGTCCGGGGCATGGACGATGGCGGTGTTGACCCCGAATCTGATGGCGGTCTGAGCGAGAATCGTATGGTCGATTGCCTTGTCGCTGTCGTCGTCCTCGGCGAACCAGCTGAACATTGCAAGGTTCGCTCGGAGTGCGCCGATGCCGTGGGCCTGGAGTGTGGTGCTGACTCCAGCGACAAGGGTTTCGGCGACGACGGCCCTGCCGTACAGGGTGGCGGGGTGACTTGCCAGCTCCGTCTGGAGCGCCAGACCGATTCGTTCCGCGTGCTTGCGGACGACGGGTCCTTTCCCGGGAACGACACGAATGATGGTCGTGAAGCCCGACCCGCTGTCGATCCAACTCGCCACTGATGCAAGCCGCTGGCGTCGCTCGGGATCCCGTGGCGAGAAGGCGACGATGCACGGCCGGAAGTCTCGGCTGTGGGTTGTCGACGTTCCGAGGCGTTCGAGGTGAAGTCGGACGTTCGAGGCGTGGAATCCGCTGCTGCTGTCAACCCAACGGACTTGATCGATGTTGCGTGAGAAGTAGCGATAGAGCGCAACGAGCGCACACCCTGCGAGTCCACCCGCGAGCGGATCGATCGCGAGGATGGCAACCAAGCAGGCGATGGTCCCGGCGAGGCTGGCACGCCAATGGAAGTAGCGGAAGGTCGGGCGAAACGACGTGCTCGCCGCCCTTGCCTCGGAGTACGTCGCGTAGTTGATCATCCCGTAGCTGGAGAGGAAGAACATCGATATGACCGGCGCAACGACGTCGAGGTCGCCCAGCGCGACGGTCAGGAGTGCTATTCCGGCGCTGAGGACGGTGCCTCGTCGTGGGTTGTTGTCGGCACCGGACCCGACGGCGAACGGTTCGAGGCGGGCGACGAGGCGATCAGCGGCGAGCCGTTGGAGGGTGCGGGGTGCACCCATCATCGAGGCAATGGCGGACGAGAGCGTTGCTGCGATGACGCCGAGATCGATCATCCATGGAGTGATGGCAAGGCGACGCATGATGGTCGGATCGGCGCGGAGCTCCGACATGGGTACAGCCAGCACGAACGTGACGATGACGAGCAGGTAAACCACGGTGGACGTTCCGATGGCGGCGAACGTGCCGGCGCTGATGCTTCGGGACGGTGTCCGGAGGTCGCCGGACATGGCGACGCCTTGGGTGAAGCCGGTGACCGCAGGGAAGAAGATGGCGAAGCTCACCCAGAACGATCCACCGGCCGAGGGGCGACCAAGGCTGGAACCGAGTCGACCCGGATCCAGATCAGGAACGACGCCGATGAAGTAGGCGCCGATGGCGATGACAAGGAACACCATGACCAGGTATTGAAGGCGGGTCGCGATGTCGGCGCCGAGCCAGGCCAGACCGAGCAGAGCCACGATCGCCACCGCAGCGATGAGTCGTGGGAGATTTGCGTCGTCAGAGCCGACGACGCTGGCGACGGCCTCGCCGAGACCGATGGCGTAGAACGCGATGGAGATCGACATCGCTACATAGAGAACGAGGCCGATCGATCCACCGAACGCAGGTCCGAGCGTCCTCGACACCAGGAAGTAGACGCCGCCCCCGCCAACACGAAGGTTCGTGGCAATGGCGGCGAGTGAGATCGTCGTCAGCACCGAAACGAGGGTCGAAAGCCCGAGGATGGCGAGCATCGCGACAAGGCCGACATCGCCAGTAACGGTTCCGAGCCGCAGGAACAGGACGAGGCCGAGGATCGTGAGGAGGCTCGGTGTGAAGACGCCGCCGAACGTGCCGAGCTTCTTGTCCTCCGGGTCAACGGCGGTTGGCAACTCCGTTTTTGCTGTTCGTTCGCTCAAGGCATGTCCCCGTTCCTTGGGCGAATCTGCTCGCCGTCGAACGACATCGTCAACACGGCTCTCCCGTTGACGTCGATCGCCGAGCTGGATTGTATTCGAACGTTGTCATTCGGTCTGCTTCTTGCCGGGTCGGACACGAACAGGAAGCCCGGCCGGTCCCGTAGCATCCTGGCACTACGCCAGATCGATGACATGTCCTGGAAGACTCCACGCTTGGTGAGAGGCGGTGAACCATGAGCAGCGAACATATGGACGACGATTCCGAGATGTCGGCCGAGCTGGCTGCGCTGGGGATCGCTCCAGAAGACCTCGATTCGATGCTGGAAGGCCTTGCAGAAGACACCGCTGGCCTCGCTGCCCTCTGGCAGCCGACTCCCGGTTTCGTCGATCGGGTCACCACCGGTGCCATGCGACGGATTGCCGATCGTGAAGCCGCACTCGCGATTGCCGATTTGTTCGGGCTCCCCATCTTCACGACCAAGGAAATGATGACCAAGAAGGACACGCCCCAATGAGTTTCGATCAGCCGTGGGTATGGGCTGTCGGATCAGTGATCGCCGGCCTCCTCGTCGGGGCCGTCGCCGCCGCTCTCGCCCGTCGCTACCTCGGCCACGAGAAGCGCCGAGCTCCGCTCCGCGCCGTGGCTGCGCCCACGAGCACCTTCTTGTTCTGGTTGGCCACGGCGACAGGCGTTGTGTTCGCCATCGGGGCGACCAGTCCCGACACGCTCAAGCCGATCCCTCGCGACATCATCGACTGGATGCCGAACGCGCTGGTTGCGGGGCTTCTCATCCTTGGCGGTTATGCCGCCGGAGCAGCGCTGTCGGTTGGTTTCGGATCGACGATCGAGCGTGCCACGGGCCGGAGTCAACGTGGAGTCGAGCGTGTTGTCCGGTGGGCGATCATGGGCGCGGCGATCGTTCTCGCTCTCGGCAACCTTGGAGTCGAAACCACGTCGCTCCAGATCATCCTCGCCGGCGTCGTGTTTGCCCTGGCGCTTTCCTTCGCTCTGATCGCAGGGCTTGGCGGGCGCGACGTCGCCGCGAACATTGCGAGCGGCAGAACCCTTCGTTCCGATCTGGTGGTCGGCGCCACGATCGTGTCCGGCGACGTGTCCGGGACAGTTGTGGACCTTCGGCCGGCGCTGGTCGTCATCGAGACCGACGACGGGCGTCGCGTGTTCGTTCCCTTCGCGAGGTTGCTCGACGCGCCGTTCGAGATCGGGAGTGCGGAACCTTGAACCGGTGCGTCCATTGATGAGCGGGCGATCTCCGGCAAGGAATGCTCCTCGTGGCGACAGGGGAGGAGTGGGCTCGACAGCCGACGGTTTGGCCGAGCTCGTACACGAGCATGGTCCGCTCGTCTACCGAATCGCCGTGGCCATCGTCCACGACCACGCGCTCGCCGAAGACGTCGTGCAAGACGTCATGGTCAAGGCGTGGACATCGCTGCCAGCAGATTCGCAAGAGCGACCGATGCCGTGGCTTCGGACTGTCACCCGCAACGCCGCGATTGACGAGCTTCGGCGCCGACGCTTCGATGACGTCACCGACGCCCCGCCCGAGCCGAGTCCCAATGACGAGTTCGACATCACCATCGATTCTCGACGACGCCTCAGTCAGGTCTGGAGGGCGCTCTCCACGCTCGACACCGACGCTCGAATGATGATCATTCTTCGTGAGACCGAGGACCTGAGCTACGCCGAAATTGCCGATGCGCTGGGAATCTCAGAGTCGAACGTTCGTTCGAAACTGTTCAGAGCTCGCCACGCACTTCGAGCGTTGCTGAACGAAGACGAGGTGCCGTCGTGAGAATCCCAGATCGAACACTGCGCAGGTGGCTTCGCTCGGGACGTCCGAAAAGGGTTGAACGACAGCTCGACGACCCCGAAGTGGTCGGTCGACTCGAAGGAATGACAGCGCTCGACGACTCAGACCGCGAAGCGCTCGACGAGCTCACCTCCGCTCAGCCCGGCGCCATCGAACGGGTAGCGACGGCGGTAGACGAGCGGATCCACAACGGCCACGTCGCCGCTCTGGTCGATCTCGTTGGGCTTGGATGGCACACCGCAGCCGCCGTCACTGACACCGACGACGATGGTGTTCCCTAGTTCTCGGGTGGCACAATCGGGTCGATGCCGGCCTCGCCTGGAGCCGTGGGTGGTGCTGCGGCCGACGCGACGAGGGGGCTGAGCGGTTCATCGAGTAGCAGCCGCCACGCGATGTCGAGGTCGTCGCTCGCAGCGACGGGTCGGCCCGGCAACGCGGCAAGGACGAGGTCGATCCTGACCAGTGCGTCGGTCAAGGTCGTGGGGGCGACGGGTCCGTCATCGCCTTGGTTCGCCTGCAGCGCTGCAAGCAGATCGCGTGCGGACTGGACATCCTGGGCCGCCAGTCCGTAGTTCGCCTGGTAGAGAAACAGCCGAGCCCTGGACAACAGCTCTGTGCTCTTGAGGAATTCGATCTCAAGTGCGGTCGCAGACTGGGCGGTCTCGAGCTCCTCGCCGAGCGTCGCCGCGAGATCATCAAGATCGTCGATCCGGGTTGTCTGAGCAGCGAGGAGGGCGTCGATGTCGTCGACTCGCGTGACGAGCGACGCCGTCGTTTCGCTGTTGCCGTCGACTGTTGCGCTGACAGCATCGAGTTCGGCGCCCAGGGAGGCGGATTGAGTCTCGAGCTCGTCGATTCGTGCGCTGGCGTTGTCGACCGCGGTCTGAAGCTCCGCAGTATCGGCCGTGTTGGTCTCGACGGGTTGGATGACTCGATCGTTCACGATCGGTGCGACGTAGATGACCGCAGCGACCAACCCGACCAAGACGCCGACGAACAGTGCGAATCGAATGAGACGGCGAACGAGGCCTCGTTTTGGAGGTGTCAGCGGATCAGGAGTCGACTGCGAGTCTGGCAGCGACGCGTCGTCGTCGCTCGGTGCCTTCGAGTCGAGGTCGGCGTCGGTCACCGTCGATTCATCTTCGACGGGGGGCGGCTCGGCGTCGGTGATTGGGTCGATCAGGTCGGTCATGTCGTCTGTCCCTTGTGGCTGAGCCGCAAGCGCGGCCTCCCTTGAGTAACGGCACAGAAACACCAGAGTCGCGGGCGGGGCGACGGATTCTTATGAAGTTGTCGTAAAAGCCCCTGTTCGCCGAGATGTTCCACCGAGCGATTCTTCGGAAGTCGACGGCGTCGGTGGCACCGGATCGTTCAACTCGACCTGCCTGAGTCCGATAGGAGCTTCGATGCGTTCATCGAAGCATCGGCGATGGACTCATCTAGCGATGAACTCGGTGGTGCCGTCGAAACCACGCCGAAGAGATCTCGGGGATGTCCAATGAGTCGATCAGCGCAAGTGGATGTGCGGTCGATGCCGCGTGTGTCAAGGTTCCGCGTGACGATGCTGTCGGTGCTGATCCTCGTCGGCGCGCTCGCCTACGTCGCCGGTACTGATGTCGGCGTCGGATTTCTCACCCGAGATCCAAACCAGATCTCCGGAAGTCGCGCATGGGCCGGTTTGATCTCGACGTTGGGGAATGCGTTGTGGGTCGTCGCTGCATCGATCTCGATGTTCGCGGTGTCGGTGTCAGACAAGACCGATCGAGTTGGGCGTCGTGCATTCTTCGGTCTCGGCGCCGTTTCGCTGCTGTTCTTCCTCGACGATGCACTGTTGCTCCACGACGAAGTACTTCCCGGTCTCGGCGTCCACGAACTGTTTATGGTGTCGTTGTACGCAATGGTCGTGCCGGTGCTCGTCCTCCGATCAGCGTCGATCCTTCGTGCCGCGGGCGCACTGTGGCTGATCATCGGCGCCTTCTTTCTCTTCGGCGTGTCTGTCGTGATCGATTTCGCCAACTTCCGCACCTGGAACCCTGATGCGTTTTTCGCCATGGAGGACGGGTCGAAGTTTCTCGGCATCGCACTCTGGGCTGACGCGATCATCATCGCCGCCCGCCACCACTCGCTGCGCTCCCGTACCGACTCGGCACCGGTGGTGCGTGATGTCGCTGTGTTGCGCGACGTCGTCGTGTCGGGCTGAAGGCTCAGCGTCGATTCGATGACACGGTGAGCGGTTCCTCGACTCCGTGGGTTCTGCTGAAGTTGCGAAGACGTTGCACCAGCGTTTCGGTGATGTCGGACCCGACTTTGACGAGCAGGTTGCCGCTCGGCGTCACGATGTCTCGTGCGACGACCAGGCCGACGATGAGCTGTGCCAGTCCGACCTCTCGAACCAACGGTCTCGTCATCGGCGCCGCCCCACGTGGACAGCGCTTGCATGATTCGTTCCGAATGGGTCGGCGCCATGCGGGCGAGTGCCTTGGGCGATCCGAGCCCGAGACCGACAGCGTCGTCGAAGTCGACGACGGCCCGAACGACTTCGTCGATCCACTCAGGCCGAGGGCGCTCGGGGGAGAGCGCGGCATCGGCCGCCGCCATCGCATGGATGACACGTTGTGCCTCCGGGGAGGCCGGGCCCGGGTCTCGATGGTGGTGGACAGACTCGACGACCAGCGGATCGACGTTCCACATGCGCAGCACGTAGGCGCCGAGTTCGGCGTGGGTCGCACCGAAGGCCCGGAGCTCGGCGTCGTCGTCTGGCAGTCCGGTGAGCCGAAACTGTTCCTGAATGGGGCTGCAGTCTTCGCCGACGCAGGTGATGAACACGACAACACCGAGGCTCCGCATCAGTCCGGCCAACCCCGCTTGGGGAATCTCCTGGCCGATCAGCTTCTGCACGATCCGGGACATGTTGACTGACAGGTAATCCGGTCGACCAGGGAGCCCTCGGGCGGTGTCGACGGATGTGATGAACCTGCGACCGTGGTCTTGGCTGCCGGTCGAGCCTGGGTGCTGGTGATGAACGAGTCTCCGGTTCGATGATCGCAGCGATCCGGCTACAGAACGGGGTCGCGGCCGGAACGCCTCCCCGACGACTGTCGACGTGGCCCGGAGGTTCGTGAGCGAGCGCCGCGTGGAGATCCTTCGTGCGTGGCAGACTCGGTCGGTGGATGCGCAGCAAACGTCGTCGGATCGACTCATCGAGACCATCCGTGCATCGGTGATCGGTCGAGACGAAGCGGTCGACGGTCCGTTCGGGCCACGCCCGGTGATCTACGCCGACTACACCGCTTCCGGCCGATCCCTCTCGTTCATCGAGGACTACCTCCGCCGAGCCGTCCTTCCGCTCTACGCGAACACCCATACCGAATCATCCGGGACAGGCTTGCAGACCACGCGATTCCGAGAGGACGCCCGGCGAATCATCGCTCGGTGTGTCGGCGCCACGGACGAACACGCCGTGCTCTTCGCCGGGAGCGGCTCGACCGGGGCGATCGCGAAGATGATCGGAGTGATCGGTATCCGGCTGCCATCGCAACTCGACGACAACTACCGATTCTCGGCGATGATCCCCGAGGGCAAGCGTCCGGTTGTTTTCATCGGTCCGTTCGAGCACCACTCCAACGAGTTGCCGTGGCGTGAGTCGATCGCCGACGTGATCACGATCGCCGAAGATGCCGACGGACACGTCGACCTTGCCGATCTCGCGAACGCCCTCGAACGCTTCGCCGACCGACCGCTGAAGATCGGATCGTTCTCCGCCGCCTCGAATGTCACCGGCATCGTCACTGACACGGTCGCCGTTTCGAGCTTGCTCCATCGTCATGGAGCGTTGGCTTTCTGGGACTTCGCGGCAGCCGCTCCCTACGTGGGAATCTCCATGGCTGGGCCGCCGAACGATCCGGACGGTTACCTCGACGCCATCTTCATCTCCCCCCACAAGATGATCGGTGGCCCGGGAACCCCGGGTGTGTTGGTCGCCCGCCGAGAACTCTTCCAGAATCGGGTTCCCGTCATCCCGGGCGGAGGCACGGTCAACTTCGTCAACCCTTCCGAGCATGATTACTTGGTCGACGTCGAGCATCGCGAAGAAGGAGGGACGCCGGCGATCGTGGAATCGATCCGCGCCGGTCTCGTCTTCCAACTCAAAGAGGCCGTAGGCCTCGACGCCATCCGCACAAGGGAAGAGCGTTTCGTTCGGCGAGCCATCACCCACTGGGAGGCGAACGAGCGGATCGACATCCTCGGCAGTCACGATGCCGAGCGGCTCTCGATCGTGTCCTTCGTGGTGCGCTACGACGGCGGAGGGCCAGACAGACCACGAAACGAACGGCGTTACCTTCATCACAACTTCGTGGTCGCGGTCCTCAACGACCTCTTCGGAATCCAGGCCCGCGGCGGTTGCTCGTGCGCCGGTCCATACGGCCACCGTCTGCTCGGCATCGATCTCGATCGCTCCCACGAGTTCGAGCGGGAGATCGTGAACGGCTGTGAAGGCATCAAGCCGGGATGGGTTCGGGTCAATTTCAACTACTTCGTCGAGGATGCCGTCGTCGAGTACATCCTCGCTGCGGTCGATCTCGTCGCCAGTCGGGGCGCCGTCCTTCTCCCGTACTACCGCTTCGATCCTGCGTCTGGCCTCTGGGTCCATCGGGACGGGCGCCGGACACCGCCGATGTCGCTCGACGACATCGACTACTCGAGCGGAGAAATGGTGGCGACGCCGACCCGGTTGGAGGTCGAGCCTTCCGATCTGTCGCAACACCTGGCTGCGGCCGTCGAGGTGCTCGATCGCGCCGCAACTTCACCACCCAGCCCGCTTGGTCTCCCCGCGACCTCATCCGACTTCGAGCACCTTCGCTGGTTCCCGTATCCAGACGAGGCAGGGCAACCCCCGGCATCCGCGGTGTGAAACTCTTTCTCGGAGCTGGAGGGTTGATCGTCGATGACGCGGGCGCAATCCTCCTCGTCCTGGAGTCGGCCGGGTCGAAGGCGGGCAAGTGGTCGTTCCCTGCGGGAAAGGTCGAACCCGGCGAGTCGATCGTTGATGCCATGGTGCGTGAGGTCCACGAGGAGACAGGCATCGTGGCCGAACCGGTCGATCTGCTCGGTGTGTACCACTCGCTTACCACTTCAGAGGACTCGTTCGGCCTGAACGTGGTGTTCCGCGCTGTCGCGGTCGGGGGCATCGTGACGCCGTCAGACGAACATCCCGAGGTCGGGTTCACCGATCGTGCTGAAATCGCCCGGATGTCCGCCGATGGACAGTTTCGAAGCGGTGAGCTCGTCGATCTCGTGCTCGCCGACCTCGATGCAGGCCGCACGTTGCCCGTGTCGACGATCCGTAGCCTTGGAGCAACATGAAGCAGCGACCATGGATGACAGTGGCGGCCGTGCTGGTCGTGCTGCTCGCAGGGACGGTGGCGTCCGGCGTCTGGCTTCGTGGTCGCCTCGACGCTGCCGCCGAGGTCCTCGACGCCGTGGTCGACCCTGCTCTTGCGGATCGGATCGGCTCGACCGATGACATCGGAGTGCCGGTGTGCGACGACCCTGCGGATGTAGCCGAAGAGATCCGGGCATTTCACTCCGCTGTCGATGGTGTCCGTGCTGACGCCGAATCGAACAATGAGTCCACACCGGACCTCACCTCGACCCGCGCTTCGTTCGATTCATTCCTCCTCGAGTCGGCGGTCGCACGATTGTCGTCCGGCAAGCATCAGTTGCTGGTGCGTGCTCGTCCCGATGGCGATGGCTGGTGCATCGACGACGTGGTCTTCTCGACAGAACAGTGAGCCTGGCCGACGAGTGACAAGCGTCCCTCGGCTGCTGTCGGGCGCGACTCATCTGCTACACCATCGGCATATGAAGCCCGAGGATCTCATCGACGAGTTCGAGCTGCAGGATCAAGACGGGCATGCCGTGACGCTGTCGGATCTGGTGGCCGACGGTCCGGCCGTTCTCTACTACTTCGTCAAGGCGATGACGCCAGGCTGCACGGTCGAGTCGACGCACTTCCGAGATCTCCGGTCCGAGTTCGCAGAACACGGAGCAACGATCGTTGGTGTGAGCGCTGATCCCGTGGATCGGCACAAGCAGTTCGATGAGCAGAACGGGCTCGGCTTCCCGCTGTTGTCCGATCCGGACAAGACGGTTGCTGCGATTCTCGGTGTCAAGCGGTTCGGACCGATGCCGCCGAAGCGGGCCACGTTCGTTGTCGGCACGGACAAGCGGCTGATCGGGTCGGTGACGAGCGAGACGAGCATGAACAAGCACGCAGACGACGCTCTCGCCATGCTGGCATCGATGGCGTTCGAGGGCAGCGATGACGAGGGCGGCTAGGACAGGGTTGCGGTCAGCTGCCTCGCCAGCGCCTCGCCCTCGACTCGGTGATGCTGGCGTTCCTGACGCTGTGCGTACTGTGTGCTTGAGGGTGCGAACACCAGGACCGGCTTCCCCGCCCGAGCCCACGGTTGCAGCTCGGCTGCGAGTTGGTGTCTGCCGAGAGCGGACACGATCGTGCCCCCGTCGGTGGTGACCAGCGGTGCGATCACGATCAATACATCGAGCATGGCCGGGTCCGCCAGATCAGCGTTGGTGACCGACCAGACGGCGCCGTCGACGTGCAGTGCGCCGTCGAGCTCGACGGCCTGAGCTCCGAATGGGATTGCGGCCGATGCTGCGATCTCACGCTCGGGTTCCGCAGCGTCGGCGATCGAGCTGACTCGTCTGCGAGGCGGCAGCCGTCTCACCGAGCACACCTGCGCTCGGGTCTCGGGGTGAATGGTCTCCACCCATGTGAGGGGGTCCGGAGCACCGGGACGACTGAGGGCGGCCACGCCCTGGCCGCCGAGAGCCCGAGCTGCCGCAAGGAAACTTCCGATGGGGCCCTGGCGGCGCGGGGGAGCGGCTGCGGCCACGAGCGCCCGCACCGTTGACGCCGCCGGAGCCTCGAAGGGTCCGATACCGGCAGCCCGGATCGCCCCGATCGAGGTGCCGACGAGCGTCGATGCGTGTTCCGGCCGGAAGCTCGTCGTGGCGTGTAATCCGTCGAGAACGCCGCGGATCCACTGTCCGCCTGCACCGCCGCCGGCGCCCAGCACGAGACCCACTGCGCCCTGTCCGCCTGCGCTCTCCGCGCTGTCCTTCGCCCCGATCATCTCCCCTACGTTATGCCGGGAGTCGTTGCTGGAGGCCTCGGGAACGGACTGCGGGAGAACCGGCGAGCGGGGCTAGCATCGCTTGCACTGCGCAGATGCCCGAGTGGTCTAAGGGAGCGGCCTGCAAAGCCGTGATTCGCGGGTTCAAATCCCGCTCTGCGCTCCACGCTTTCTGAACCGTCCAACGGACTGCCGAACGCATCCTGGCAAAGAGGGAGGCATCGGGCACTCGGTCCCGCTACTCTCATCGCTTCCGGGTCATCCCGGTCGCATCCTGGGCCGTTAGCTCAGTTGGCTAGAGCACTACCTCGACACGGTAGGGGTCGCTGGTTCGAGTCCAGTACGGCCCACTCAGGACGAAACCCCACCCTCGGGTGGGGTTTCTGCGTCATGCGGCGTGTTCGGCGAAGCCCGGTCGCAGTGACAGATCGGCACACGCGGCGCACACGGTCTCGGGAATCAGCCCGACGCGCATCAGCCGAGAGAAGATGGCGCATCCGAGGCAGAACCCCGCGAAGCTCTCGAGCGATGCGGCGACAGCGATCATCGCCACCAGCGCGTAGGCAACGCCGGGGGCGCCGCCAACATGGAGGACGAGCGCCGACACCGACAGGACGGCACCGATCCCTTGGGCGAATCGTTTCGGTGGTCCCGCTGTCGGTCGTTCGGCCAGTGGTATGCGGGGCACGATGGCTCGGGTCACCAGCTGTCCGATCGGGCTGAGCGTCGGTCCCGTCGCCACCCTGGCGACGAAGCCGTAGGCGAGGAAAGCCAAGATCGGGACGCTGCCAGTGACGTAGAACAGAGCGGTCAGGGCGACGACGAACCCGGCCACGATGCGGGCGGCGACCTCATTGACTGGATCGGGGAAACGGAAGACGGTGTGCATCACGGTCGATGATAACTGACAAAGTTGATCAACTATTACGAGATTCGATTCCACCCCGTCGAATCTGCATCGCACGAGTACGATCACCCGGGTGTCGGAACCCTCCCACCCGGATGCCTACCCGTTCGAATGGGAGACCGCCGCCGTCCTCAGCGATGGCTCGGTGGCAAACATCCGTCCCATTCGGCCAGACGACCGCGACATGCTCGCTGCGTTCCACGAGCGGCAGAGCCAGGAGAGCATCTACTTCCGGTATTTCCGATTCCGACCGGAACTCTCCGACACCGAGCTCGACTACTTCACGAACGTCGATTACGACAAACGCATGGCGTTCGTCGCCACCGTCGGTAACGACCTCGTTGCTGTTGCTCGCTACGAGAGCGGCGAGGTCGAGACCCGGCAGCCGGAGGTCGCGTTCTTCGTCGACGACGCTCACCACGGCAAGGGGCTGGCGACACTCATGTTGGAGTACCTCGCCGCGGTCGCTCGGCAGAAGGATCTCGACGGGTTCACCGCCACCGTCCTCGCCGAGAACTACGGCATGTTGCGGGTGTTCAGGAAAGCCGGATTCGATGTGTCGTCGCGATTCGCCGACGGCGTGATCGAAGTGACCCTCGGCATCGAGATCACGAAGGCGGCGGCCGAGGTCATCGAGGCGCGCGAGCGGAGGGCTCAGGTCCGATCCATGGCCCGCCTCCTCGAGCCGGCAGTTGTCGTGCTGATCGGCGCCAGCCGCGACGAGAACTCGGTCGGTCACCGTCTGGCCGACGCGATCGCAGGGCGCCCGTTCGCCGGGAGCGCCTTCGGGATCAACCCGTCAGCAGTGGTCGAGGGCATCACAGAGATCGCCGGTTTGACCATCGTGGGGTCGCTCGCCGAGATCGAGCTGCCCATCGACCTCGCTGTCATCGCCGTTCCCGCCGCCGCCGTCGAGGGCGTGGTCGAAGAATGTGCCGCAGCAGGGGTGGCCGGGCTGCTCGTCATCAGCGCAGGGTTCAGCGACGAGGGAGCGGCCGGGTCCGAACGTGAGGCTCGTCTCGCTCAACTCGCCCGTTCGCACGGTATGCGCTTGATCGGGCCCGCCTCGTTCGGTGTCGTGAACACCGACCCCAAAGTGGATCTGCACGCCATGTTCCTGCCCGTGCGCCTCCCCGAGCCCGGCCGGGTCGCAGTGCTCTCGCAGTCCGGGCCGCTCGGGGGAGCGCTGCTCGAGCAGTTGGCCGGCTCGGGTGTTGGTCTCTCCTCATTCGTGGCCATCGGTCAACGAGCTGACGTCTCCACCAACGATCTCCTCCAATTCTGGGCGGCCGACGAGCGAACCGCAGCGATCTGCCTCTATCAACCGACGATCGGCAACCCGCGGAACTTCGCCCGGATTGCGAGGGACGTGTCGACTGTGAAGCCGATCATCGCCGTCCAACCCGAGGCCGATGTGCTGGCCGGTCTCCTGCGGCAGAGCGGCGTGGTGGTGGTTCCTCGGGTCAGCGAGCTCATCGAACAAGCCGAGATGGCGGTCGACCAACCGCTCCCGGCCGGTCATCGAGTCGCGATCATCTCCAACACGGCCTCGCTCGCCTCGCTCGCTTCGGCGGCGTGCCGGCGGGCGGGTCTCGAGGTGGTCGTACCTCCCGGCGTCGTCGACTCCGTCGTGGCCGACGCCCTCCTCATCGGCGACGCCGACACGCTCTCGCTGCCCCGCGGCGCCGATGCGCAGGTGTACGAGCAGGTCGTGGTCGCAGCTGCGGTGAGCGAGGACGTCGACATGACCCTCATCGCGATCGTGCCGACCCTGACGCTCACGATCGAGAAGCTGGCGGCGTTGTTGCGCAGAGTGAATCGGGGGATCGACAAGCCGATGGCGGCGACCGGACTGGTCGATCCATCGCGGCTCGGCGTCGACGGCCTGCCGTCGTTCACGTATCCGGAGCAGGCGGCTGGCGTACTCGGTCGCATGGCCACCTACGCGGCCTGGCGGCGGCAGAACCGAGGTGCGCCGATCGAGGCTGACCCCGACTTCCGTCAGCAAGTCGACCGTTTGATCGGGGACGCTCTTGGCGACAAGGATGAGCTGACGCTCACGATGACTTCGAGCGGCACAGCCGATCTGTTGGCGAACCTCGACCTACTGGTGGCGCCGTTCCGCACAGCCGGGACCGCGGCCGAGGCGGTCGGGCACTCAGCCGAGCTCGGGTACCCGGTCGTGTTGAAGGCCGGGGGCGTCCACGACCGACGGTCCGGTGAGGCCGGTGGCACCGCCCTCGACCTTCGAACGGCGCGTCAGGTCGAGGCGACCTTCGAGCGGATGCTCGAGACCTTCGACGAGGAGTTTCTTCCCGCCATCGTGCAGTCCTCGGCGCCGACCGGGGTCCACTTGGCCGTCGAGTTGGAGCAGAACGCCGTCACCGGGTCACGGCTGGCCATCGGGATCGGTGGCGCATCGGCCACGTCTATATCGGCCATGTCGTCGGTCTTCCTGCCGGCCAGCGAGAGCGACCTCGACCGCCTGCTGCTCGAACCGTGGTTGGCCGATCTGCTCCCGACGGGCTCGGCGAGATTCTCGTTGCGGGATCTGCTGGCCAGACTCGCCACGGCTGCCGATGCGTCACCCGACATCGCCAGCATCCGCTTCAACCCCGTGCTCGCCGGCAACACCGACACCATCCCCGTGGAGGCATTCGTGGTGCTGCGACGCTGGCCACGAGATCCACTGGCCGGCGTTCGCCATCTCGCCGGCTGAACGTCAGACGGCGCCCGCAGCACGGGTCACTCGCCGAAGGCACAGAACTCGACGGCGCCGCCGTCGAGTTGGCAGAACACCGTGACCGTTGGTTCCAACACCAATGAGAGCGTCGAATTGTCGGCGCTGAAGTCGGCCGTCGTCTCCGGATAACCCGTCCAGTCGAACTGGACGATCACATTCGTCGGCGCCAGTCGCTCGGCCCCACCGCGGTCACCGTCGCGCAGGGCAGCGACGAACGCGTCGGCTGCTGTGGTGTCGTCTGCTTGCGGGACGATCATGCTGCGGAACCGGCCCTCGCAGATGGGCAATACGTAGCCGTCGATCGAGTTCCGTGCCGTGAAGAACGCCTCGACATCGTTGTTGGGGTTCTGGAGTGTGTCGAACGCTGCCTGGATCCCCGACGGGGCGTCCGGCCCGAGAATGGCGGCGAGTTCGGCAAGGCCCTGGTCATACGTCGATGGCGTGATCGAGGCGAGGTAGGCGGAACATGTGGTGCCCACCTCGTCGTCTGGCTCCTCGACGGCCTCGGTGGTCTCGGTGGTCTCGGTGTCGCCGGCCTCGGTGGTTTCCACTGCGGTGGTGTCGCCGGCTTCGGCGGTGTCCGCTGCCGTGGTGTCGCTGCTGTCGATCGTGGAAGTCTCCACTGTGGTCTCGGGGCCGGTCGTGGTCGCGGCTTCGTCAGAACCACCACAGGCGGCGAGTCCGAGCAGCAGAAACAGAACTGGGGTGATGCGATGCATCACCCCAGTCTCACACGGATCGGTTGGCCCGTTCGGTCACTGACCGGTTTCGATTCCCGGTTCGTCAGCGCTCGCCCAGTGCCACGTAGTCGCGCACGTCTGGGCCGGTGTACAGCTGGCGGGGGCGGCTGATGCGCTGGCCCTGCTCGAGCATCTCCTGCCAGTGTGCAAGCCAGCCCGGCATGCGGCCGATGGTGAACAGCACGGTGAACATGTCGAGGGGGAAGCCCATCGACTGATAGATCAGGCCGGTGTAGAAGTCGACGTTCGGGTACAGGTTGCGGCTCTTGAAGTAATCGTCGTTGAGAGCGATCTCCTCGAGCTTGAGTGCCATGTCGAGCAGTGGGCTCTTGCCGGTGACCTCGAAGACCTTGTCTGCTTGCTCCTTGACAATGCGAGCCCGCGGGTCATACGCCTTGTAGACGCGGTGACCAAAGCCCATGAGGCGGCTGTCGCCGGCCTTCACCGATTCGACGAAGGGCTCGAGGTTGTCGTAGCTGCCGATCTCTTCCAGCATGTGGATGACCGCCTCGTTGGCGCCGCCATGGCGAGGCCCGTAGAGCGCGGCAGTTGCTGCCGACGCCGAGACGTACGGATCGGCATGACTCGAGCCGACCACACGCATCGTGGTGGTAGAACAGTTCTGCTCGTGGTCGGCGTGCAGGATGAGCAGGACGTCGAGCGCCTTGGCGAGCACGGGATCAGGCTTGTAGCTTGGCTCGGCGACTCGCCACATCATCGACAAGAAGTTCTCGGCGTAGCTGAGATTGTTGTCCGGATAGACGAAGGGCATCCCGAGGCTGGCGCGATACGCCATGGCGGCGAGTGTCGGCCCCTTGGAGATGAGCCGGTTGATCTGCTTGTAGCGGTTCTCCTCGTCGAAGATGTCCTTCGCTTCTGGGTAGAAGGTGGAGAGAGCCGCAATCGCCGAGGTGAGCATGCCCATGGGGTGGGCGTCGTAGTGGAAGCCCTCCATGAATCGCTTGCGCATGTTCTCGTGGATGAACGTGTGGTACGTGATGTCGTGTACCCAGTTGTCCATCTGCTCCTTGTTCGGGAGCTCGGAGAACAACAGGAGGTAGGCGACTTCGAGGAAGGTCGAGTTCTCGGCGAGCTGCTCGATCGGATAGCCGCGGTAACGAAGGATGCCGTTGGTGCCATCGAGGTCGGTGATCTCCGAGGTGGTCGACGCTGTTCCTCCGAATCCGGGGTCGAGGATCCAAGTGCCCGGCATCAGCTTCTGAATGGCGGCCATGTCGACTCCGCCGTTGTCGATGGGAATCTCGACGCTTTTGCCGGTGCGATTGTCGGTGATCGTTACGGTCTCGGGCACGGCGTGTCTGCTCCTGGTTCGAGGCTTCGTTGCGAATTCGACACGCCATTGTGTCGAAGGACTCTGCGAGTGGTGGTCCGCTCGGGAGCGGGATCGTTGTGACTGGCAGCCCGTTCGAATCTAGCCTCAATCTGAGGCGAAGGTCACAACGAGCGATGGGTTCGTCACAGGGGCGAGTTGTCGTGCTTGCGTGGGCGCAGACGCTCTCGCTTCGTGGCCAGTACGTCGAAGGCCGCCGCCAGCGTCGCCCTGGTTTCCAAGGGGTCGATGACCTGCGAGATCGAACCCCGCTCCGCGGTGGGATAGGGGGTGAGGTAACGCGCTTCGTAGTCGGCCTCGAGGACCGCACGTTCCTCGGCAGTCACGCCGCGGTGCAGAATTTCGACGGCGCCCTTTGCTCCCATGACCGCAACCTCCGCCGACGGCCAGGCGATCATGATGTCGTTGCCCATATTGCGCGAGTCCATCACGATGTAGGCGCCGCCGTACGACTTGCGCAGGATCAGCCCAACACGGGGAACGGTGGCTCTGGCGTAGGCGAACGCCAGCTGGGCTCCGTGTCGTATCATCCCCCGCCATTCAAGATCCTTGCCGGGAAGAAAACCGGACGTGTCGACGAGCGTCAAGAGCGGGATGTTGAAAGCATCGCACCACGCAACGAACCGCGCCCCTTTCTGGCTGGCCGGGATGTCGATGCTCCCGGCGAGCGCCTGACTCTGATTGGCGACGACGCCAACCGAGCGGCCGGCGATCGAGCAGAAACCGGTGACGAGATTCGGCGCCCACGAGCCTCGCAGCTCGAGGAACTCGCCGTCGTCAGCGATGTCGCGCACGATCGTGCGGACGTCGTAGGAGCCGGTGGGATGGTCCGGAATGGTCGTGGCAGCGACATCCGATGGCCGGTCGGCGGGATCATCGGTCTCGATGCGGGGTGCTGTCTCGTCGACATGGTCGGGGAGGTGGCCCAGGATGGCACTGGCGAGTTCGAGTGCAGCGTCCAGATCTGCGGCCACCAGTGCGGCAAGCCCGCTCGATCGAGCGTGTGTGCCCGTGCCGCCGAGACCGTCCTTGGTGATCGGCACGCCCGTGAACGATTCGACCATCGCCGGACCGGACACGAACGCGTGGCTGCCGTCGACGAACACCACGGCATCAGCGATCCCGAGGAGGAGCGCCGGACCGGCCACCATCGGGCCGTTGACGACGAACAACGTCGGGACGACGCCGGAGGCGTTCGCGAGCGCCTTTGCTGCCCGACCCCACGCAACAACGGCGTCGAAACCGTCATCGATCGACACGCCGTTGCTCGACACGACAGCGATGATGGGCAACCGCTTCTCGCACGCCGTTCGAAAGCCAGCCTCGAGCGTCATCGCGTCGATGGTGGTCAGACCCTCCGACTCGGCGAGATCGAGGGTGATGTGCATGACCCGTCGGCCGTCGAGGTCGGCAAGTCGCGCCGATGCGCCACCGCCGGCGGCATCGCGGACGCCGACACCCTCACTCACGAGCAGCACCGACACTCATGGGACGCACCGGATGGCGCACGTCGGATGATGAGAGGCGTGGACGGAGGTGCCATCCGCTCGTTCTATCGGATCGCGGGGGGTCGCGGGGAATGAACGCACAGCGAGCCGACGGCAGCTCACCGCGGCGCCGCGATGGGATGGATGCCGGCGGCCGGCTCTGCGTGGCTGCTGATGACGTCGCTGATGAGCCCACTTGCCGCTTCGGCGGCTGCCGACGGCAGGCCTCGGCGTCGGGTGGCCAGGCCGACGGTGCGCCGCCCCAGGCCCGGCATGGAGATTCGTCGCCAGGGTCCCGTGACCCACGACGGTGCGGCCGTCGCCGGCAGGATCGTGGCACCGAACCCCTGGAAGGCCAGGGATGCGAGCAGCCGAAGTCCATCGACCTCGACCTTCGGCCTGAGCACCAGGCCGACTGCAGCGAAGATCTCGTCGATCTCGAGGCGGAATGTGGTGCCGGGTGCGGCGAGGAGGAGTTCGTGCTCAGCGACGTCGGCGAGCGTTGGTTGGCGACCGAGCTGGACCAGCGGATGGTCATCCGGTGCGATCAGCTCGTTGGACTCCTCGAAGAGTGGACGATGGATGATGTCCGGATCGGGATTCGGTAGCGAGACGAGCGCAAGGTCGAGTTCCCCGTCGAACAATCGGAGCAGGAGCGAAGTGGTCGAACCGTCGGCGATGAGCAGGCGCAGGTCAGGCGTCTGTTCACGAGCTCGGTCGACGAGGAGCGGTGTCAGCCAGCGCCCGGTGGTGCCGATCACGCCGATGCGCACCACACCGCGAGGGCTCCCTCTGAAGGCGCTGACGTCTGCCTCGAGCGCCGTGAGCTCGTTCTCGATACGCCTGGCGCGAGCTACGACCGCTTCGCCTTCGGCCGTTGGAGTGCCGGACGCACGGTCGATGAGCACCGCGTCGAGCTCCCGTTCGAGCTTGGCGACGTGAGCCGAGATGTTGGACTGCACGGTGTGGGTGGCTCGAGCGGCTGCGGTGAAACCACCGTGGTCGACGACGGCAAGCAGTGATTGGAGCTGGCGGAGGTCCATGGTGCATGTTGCCACGTCCAGGCCCAGAGCTGAAGGCATCTCTCGAAACGATGTCGAGTATCGTATGCAGCTGTTCGACAGATCCAAGTGCGGTCGCTAGGTTGGCGTTCACAACGGGTTGGTTCACCGGTCCCCCTCGGGCGAACCAACATCCAGGTGTGTCGAACGGTCCCCCTCGATTCGGCCACCAGCGAGACCCAGCTTCGGCTGGGTCTCTGTCTTTTTGGCACGGAGAGATAGCGTTCGGACATGGCACAGTCGGCGGCGTTCTTCGATCTCGACCGCACTCTTTTGCGTGGCGCGAGTGGGCCCATCATCTCCGCCGCCCTTCGCAAGGAAGGTCTCCTCGGAGGTGCCCCCGTCCGGGGCGAGCGCGCCTTGTTCGGATTGTTCGATCTCGTCGGCGAGACACTGCCGGCGATGGTGCTCACCCGGCAGGCCGCCCGCGCTGCGAAGGGATGGTCGGTCGCTGCGATGAAGCGGGCCGGCGCGCTTGCTGCCGCTGACCTCCTCGATGCCGTCGAGCCCTTCGCCCGAGAAGTCATCCAGGACCATCGGTCTGCCGGCCGTTCGCTCGTGTTGGCCACCACCACGCCGTACGACCTCGTCGAGGCATTCGCCGCACAACTCGGTTTCGACGACGTCCTCGCCACCCGATATCGGGTCGGGGCGAACGAACGCTACGACGGCACGATCGATGGCGAATTCGTGTGGAATCGGGGCAAGGCTCGATCAGTGACGAACTGGGCCAGGGCTCATCGGATCGAACTGGTCGATTCGTATGCGTACTCTGACAGCTTCTACGACCTCCCGATGCTCGGTTCGGTGGGCCACCCGGTGGCGGTGAATCCCGATCCTCGGCTGTGGGCCTACGCCGCACTCCGGGGTTGGGAGACGGTCTGGTTCTCGGCTCCGCCAGGGGTGCCCAAGCCGTTGGGCCTCGAACCCCAACAGCTCGTGACGGCGCTGGCCCGACCCGAGTTCCTTCCGTGGATCGACATCGAGGTGAACGGTCTCGAGCATCTCCCGACCAGCGGTGGGGCGCTGCTCGCGTCGAACCACCGCAGCTACCTCGATCCGCTGGTCGTCGGATTCGCGGCGAGCAAGAGCCGCCGGCCCGTTCGGTTCCTCTCCAAGAAGGAGATCACCGACGCCCCGATCGTCGGTCAGATCACCCTGGCGCTCGGCGCGATCCGAGTCGACCGCGGAGGCGACACGGCGTCGTCGATGGTCGAAGCGGCGCGTGCGCTCCGAGCCGGCGAGATGGTCGCTGTGTTCCCCCAAGGCACGATCCCGCGCGGTGAGGCCTTCTTCGATCCGGAGTTGAAGGGTCGCTACGGCGCTGTTCGTTTGGCGTTGGAGACCGGCGCACCCGTCGTGCCCGTCGGCGTGTGGGGGACCGAGGCTGCCTGGCCGCGCAACCGGTCTCTGCCGTATGTGCTCAACCTGGCCGACCCGCCGAAGGTGACGGTGACGATCGGCGAGCCGTATCTCCCGTCGACCGACGACATCGACGAGGCGACTGCGGAGCTGATGGAACGGATCGTCGCGCTGCTCCCGGCTGAGGCGCGAACGCGACGAACCCCGACCGAGGACGAGCTGGCTGCCACCTATCCGCCTGGGCACGTCGCTGACCGTGCGAGCGAAGTCGACCCTCTGTAGGTTCGTCACCGTGATCATCTCGTGTGGAGAGGCGCTTGTCGACGTATTACCCGGCGACCGTGTCGTGCCTGGCGGTGGCCCGCTGAACGCCGCGATCACCGCATCTCGTCTTGGCGCGCCTGCCGCATTTCTGGGTCGGGTGTCGACCGATGCTCACGGTGATGAGATCTGGTCGCACCTCGAGGCGAGTGGCGTCCGACTCGACGCCGCTCAGCGGGGACCTGAGCCGACCGCTCGTGCGATCGTCGAGATCGAACCGGTGCAGCGGTTCACGTTCCTGGGCGACGGAACCGCCGATGCGTCGATGACGAGCGCCGATCTCTCCGGGCTTGGTCTCGACGTCCCCGGCCGACACCCGCACCTGCTGCACGGTGGGGCCCTCGGCATCTTCAGGGGCACGACCGCCGATGTCTTGCTGGACGTGGCGGCATCCTTCGACGGGATCGTGAGCTTCGATCCGAACGTCCGCTCTGAGATCATCGAGCTCGCGGGCCTCGACCGCTGGTGGCGATACGCCGACGGGTGGCTCGCTCGAGCCGACCTCGTGCGGGGAAGCGACGAGGACTTCGATTGGATGGGAGTCTCGGTCACCGACCTGTTCGATCGCGGAGTGAGGGTCGTGGTCGAGACTCGCGGGGCCGAGGGCGCCGTCGCTCACTTGGCTGATGGTCGGTCCGCGGCGGTCGGGGCGGCACCGATCGACTTCGTCGACGCGGTCGGTGCAGGCGATTCCTTCTGTGGTGCGCTGCTCACCCGATTGTGGAACGACGGTTGGCCGGCTGACCCGGATGGGTGGGAGTCGATCCTCGCCTTCGCTGTGCGGGTCGCCGGCATCACGTGTTCGCGCCCCGGGGCCGACCCGCCCTGGTCCGCCGACCTCTGACGGCTCAGCCGGCTAGGTTGCGGCGGATCACGTTGAGAGCCGACCCGGCCTTGAACCACTCGATCTGGTCCGGCGAGAAGGTGTGGTTGGTCTGGAACGTCCAGGACTCACCATCCGACGGGTTCACCTCTACCGTGACCTGCCGGGCCGGAGCCAACTCGTCGAGTCCGAGAATCGAGAGACGGTCGTCCTCGCCGATCTTGTCGTAGTCGACCGGATCGTCGAACGTGAGCGGCAGCATGCCCTGCTTCTTCAGGTTCGTCTCGTGGATCCGAGCGAAGCTGCGTGCGATCGCCACCAGGCCGAGACGGAAGCGGGGCTCCATCGCTGCGTGCTCACGGCTCGAGCCCTCACCCATGTTCTCGTCACCGATGACGACCCACGGTTGATCGGCTTCGTGATAGGCCTTCGCCATGTCGGGGAAGCTCTGTCGCTCGCCCGTCAACTGGTTCTTGCCCATGCCGACGATGTTCTCGTTGTACGCGCTGACGGCACCGAGGTAGAGGTTGCCGGAGATGTTCTCGAGGTGCCCGCGGTACTTGAGCCACGGACCCGCCATCGAGATGTGATCGGTCGTGAACTTGCCGTGCGCTTTCACCAGGATGGGGAGATCGCGGTACCGCTCGAGCGGCTGCGGCTCGAACGGCTTCAGCAACTGCAGGCGATCAGACGTGGGTGACACGGCCACGTTGATGTCCGAGCCGTCCTTCGGCGGAGCAATGAATGTGTCCTCGCCAGGATCGAAACCCTTGGGCGGCAACTCGATGCCGACGGGAATCGAGAGGCTGACTTCTTCCCCCTGATCGTTGGTGAGCGTGCCGTTGATCGGGTCGAAGTCGACCCGGCCGGCCAGGGCAAGTGCCATGACGGTCTCGGGCGAGGTCACGAACGCGAGGGTCGCCGCATCGCCGTCGTTGCGCTTCGGGAAGTTGCGGTTGTACGAGGTGACGATCACGTTGGTCTCGCCCGGCTCGCGCTCGGCCGAACGATCCCACTGCCCGATGCAGGGGCCACATGCGTTGGCCAACACGGTTGCGCCGAGGGCCTCGAAGTCTGCCAGCAGGCCATCTCGCTCGATGGTGGCTCGAACTTGCTCCGACCCTGGTGTGATGAGCAACTTGGTCTTGACGGTCAGCCCCTTGGCCGCTGCCTCGCGAGCGATCGATGCTGCTCGCGTGATGTCCTCGTATGACGAGTTCGTGCAGCTCCCGATCAGTGCGGCGCTGATCTCCATCGGCCAACCCTCGCGCTGGGCCTCGGCCCCGAGGTCCTTCACCTCGCGGGCGAGATCCGGCGTGTGAGGGCCGTTGATGTGTGGCTGCAGCGTGTCGAGGTCGATCTCGATGACCTGGTCGTAGTAGTGGGACGGGTTGGCCAGCACCTCGTCGTCTGGTCGGAGATGATGCGCCACCGCGTCAGCGGCATCGGCTGTGGCTTCACGTCCGGTGCTCTTGAGATAGCGGGCGATCGCGTCGTCATAAGCGAAGATCGAGGTGGTGGCGCCGATCTCGGCGCCCATGTTGCAGATGGTGGCCTTGCCCGTTGCGCTGAGGCTGTTGGCACCCTCGCCGATGTATTCGACGATGGCTCCGGTGCCGCCTTTCACGGTGAGGATCTCGGCCACCTTCAAGATGACGTCCTTCGGGGCGCTCCAACCGTTGAGGTGGCCGGTGAGGACCACGCCGATGAGCTTCGGGAACTTCACATTCCAGGGGAAGCCGGTCATCACGTCCACGGCATCGGCGCCGCCGACTCCGATCGCCACCATCCCGAGGCCGCCGGCGTTGGGCGTGTGGGAGTCGGTGCCGATCATCATGCCGCCGGGGAACGCGTAGTTCTCGAGCACGACCTGGTGGATGATGCCGCTGCCCGGCTTCCAGAACCCACCGCCGTACTTGGCGCTGATCGATTCGAGGAAGTCGTACACCTCCTCGTTGGCGTCGACGGCGCGCAGCAGATCCTGCTTTGCCTCGACCTTCGCCTGGATCAGATGATCGCAGTGGGTGGTGGTGGGGACTTTCACGTTGTCGAGACCGGCCGTGTCGAACTGGAGCCACGCCATCTGTGCCGTGGCGTCTTGCATCGCGACCCGGTCGGGCCGGAAGTCGACGTAGCTCTCGCCGCGAACGGTCTCGGCTGCAGGGTCGTCGAGGTGATTCGCCAGCACCTTCTCGGTGAGGGTCAGTGCCTTTCCGGTCTTGGCTCGGAATGCGGCAACTCGTTCATCGAGGGTTGCGTAGACCCCATTGATCAGTTCGATGGGCGTTTCGGGTCCGACAGCCATACTGGCTCCTGTCTCGTAGACGTGATACAACCTTAATACAAGTGAGGACGTTTCGCTATCACCAAATCGCAGATGATCTGCGCAAGAGGATCACCGACGGGGAGTTTCCCCCCGGCCGGCTGCTGCCCAGCGAAGCCGAGCTCGGTTCTGTCTACGAGGCAAGTCGGGTCACAATTCGCAAGGCCCTCGAGGTCCTGCGTGGTGAGAGAGTGGTGGACCCACACCAGGGCGTCGGCTGGTCGACGGCCGCCGACCGACTTCCACAGACGCTGGCGACACTCGCAACCATCGAGGGGCAGCTCTCGTCGTCCGGCCGCACCTCAGAACGCCGCGTGCTGGATTTCCAGTTCGTCGAGGCGCCACCACACGTGGCCCCCTTGCTCGGCCGGCGCGTGCTCGAGACCCGTCGGCTCAGTGTTGCCGACGGATCACCGTTCGCCCGCGTGACCGTGTGGTGCCCAGACGAGATGGGGTCGTCGCTGTCGCTTGCCGACGTCGAACGTTCCAGCTTCTATGACCTGCTGCCGATCGACGTCGGGGGAGCGACGCAGACGATCGGGGCTCAAATCGTCGGGGACGACGATGCCGCGCTTCTCGACATCCCGGTCAACAGCGCCGTCCTTGTCGTGAAGCGGGTGACCCACGATCGCAGCGGGACGGCCGTGCTCGTGTCCGAGCACGTGTTCCCCGGCCATCTCACCGAATTCGTGGCCGAGCTCGCGTCGGCCGAGGATCATTCGTCTCCTGCCGGTCTTCGACTCGTCGATTGATCTCGTCCGGCCCACGCAGTGGACGGAATCAGCGCGGTTGGAGGTGCTTCAGGGCCTCTCGAATCGACAGGCCGGACAGCACGTCCAGCCTGGTGTCGACATAGTCCTGCACGGCATCGGGGTCGGTGCGGGCGTACTGGCGGAGTGCCCAGCCGATGGCCTTTCGATGGAAGAACTCGGTGCTCGACGCATGCAGGTCGCAATAGTCGAAGAGCTGGCGGACGTCGGTGTCGTCCTTGAACAGGAGTTGATGGATGATCGCTGTCCGGTTGAGCCAGAGGTTCTCGCTGGTTGCCCAGCGGTCGATGGTCTGACGCAGCGATCGATCGTTGCGGACGAGGTGGGCAACCGGATGGGTGGCAAGCGCGTCGACGGTGTCCCACCACGAGTTGGTGGTGACCAGGCGGCCCAGCCAATCGATGTCCTCGCTGACCAGCACGCGCTGCCAGCGCCGGAGGATGTCGACCGCGCACTGGTGGAACTCACGTTCTTGCATCGCCCAGAGGTGATCGACGGCATCGACCAGCTCGGGACGTGAAGGGGTACGGGCCGTGGTGATCGATGCCTTGACGGCCGCCCGACGCCCGGGGGTCTTCACGCCGAGGAAGGGAAACCGATTCCCGAGATAGGCCGACATTGCCTCCGACTGTGCCTCGTCGCTCATCGAACGAAGGCTCGATTCGAGCTCGTCCATCTCGTGGAGCAGCGCCATCGGTCGCACCGTATCGACATCGCAGCGTTGTGTCCCGCGACGTCCTCGGCCCGGCCTCCAAGCGAACCTATTCAGCGTTCCCGTGGACGATCGCGCTTGTGTTTGCTAGCCATCCGGGTGGGCAGATGTGCAACGAGCACAACGGGAACGGAGACCCAAATGAGATTCCAGGGAATGTCGCGTCGTCTTGTCGGCGCAGTACTCGGGGCGGCGATGATCGCGTCGCTGGCGGCAGTCTTGCCGGCGAGCGCCACTGATGACGACCGGGGCGACGGACGATCTGCGGCTGCCGTCAACGAAACCGTCGGCAAGATCGAGCGGGCGTACATCACGCTGCTCGGTCGGGATCCAGATGACGGTGGCCTGCGCTACTGGCTCGACCGCCAGGCCGACGGCCTTTCGTACGAGCGCATCATCCAGTTCTTCCTTGATTCGCCGGAGCGCAAGGACAAGTACCCGGACGGTCAGACCGACCGCGAGTATCTCGAGCAGCTCTATCGCGACGCATTTCGTCGCTCACCTGATGCCGGCGGCGTCACCTACTGGATCGGGCGCCTCGCTGACGGACTCACACGAGACCAGGTCGCGTTGTTCTTCGCCGACTCGGCCGAACAGCGGACTGCGACCGCTCCCAACCCGGTGTTCGACCTCAACATCTTCCACATCAATGATCATCACTCGAACCTCGACGAGAGCGACATCGAGTTCACCCTCGGTGGTGTGACCACCGAGACCGAACTCGGCGGGTTCCCACGTGTCGTCACGAAGATCGACGAGCTCGAGGCCGCTCACGACGGTGAGAACAACCTCAAGATCCATGCCGGAGACGCGATCACGGGAACGCTCTTCTACACCCTGTTCCAGGGTGAGGCAGATGCAGCACTCATGAACGAGGTCTGTTTCGATGCCTTCGCACTCGGCAATCACGAGTTCGATGGTGGAGACTCCGGTCTGGTGACCTTCCTCGACTATCTTGCCGAGGGCGACTGCGACACCCCGGTGCTCGCTGCCAACGTCGAGCCGCAGCGAGGTACACCGCTCAATCCGGGCAACGGTCAGAACTACCTCCAGGCATTCAGCATCGAGACCTTCGGTGACGAGCAGGTCGGCATCATCGGCCTGGACATCGCCCAGAAGACTCAGGTGTCGTCGAGTCCGCTGAAGTCAACGGCGTTCCTCGACGAGGCAGTCACGGCCCAGCGCTACATCGACATCCTCGAGGGCATGGGCGTCGACAAGATCGTCCTGGTGACGCACTACACGTACGCCAACGATCAGCGGCTGGCCGGAATGGTGACCGGTGCCGACCTCATCGTCGGTGGCGACTCGCACACCTTGCTTGGTGACCTCGGCGCCATCGGACTCTCGTCCGGTGGCCCGTACCCGACCAAGACCACCGATGCTTCCGGTCTTCCGGTATGCCTCGTGCAAGCGTGGCAGTACAGCTCGGTCGTCGGTGAGTTCACAGCTTCGTTCGACCGGTACGGTCACGTTGCCAGCTGTGGCGGGACCCCGCATCTGCTGCTCGGCGATGGCTTCACGAAAGAGGTCGGTGACGACAGCGTTCCGCTGACGGCCGACGAGGAAGCGACTGTTCGGGCCGCCCTCGACGGCATCCCCGGCGCCGGCGTGGTCACTCCAGACGCCGACGCTCAGCTGATTCTCGAGGACTACAAGGCCGAAGTCGACGTGTTGTCCGCCGAAATCATCGGCACGGCCACCGAGGATCTCTGCAGCGCTCGGCTCCCCGGCGAGACCGGTCGCACCGTGATCGCAGCGTGTGCTGCGAGCGGAATGCCGAACGGCGGCGACATCCAACAACTGGTGGCCTTCGCCTTCGCTGACCGAGCGTTCGACGCAGACTTCGCTCTGCAGAACTCGGGTGGCGTGCGAATCGACATCGGTTCCGGTCCCATCACAATCGGCGACGCCTACACGTTGCTCCCGTTCGCCAACACGATGGTGAATCTGGAGATGACGGGCGCCGAGGTCAAGCAGGCGCTGGAAGATGGCGTTTCGAACATCCTCGATGCCGACGGCTCCAGCGGCGCCTATCCATACGGCGCCTATCTCCGCTGGGACATGGACTTCACGCAGCCGGCGAACAACCGGGTGTCGAACCTCGAGATCAGGGCCAAGGCCGACGGTTCTGCTTGGGGGCCGATCGATCCGGCGGCGACCTACACGGTCGTGGTCAACAGCTTCATGGCTGGTGGCGGTGACGGCTTCGACACGCTGGAGACAGTCTCCGACAGCGGCCGAGGCGTCGATACCTTCATTGACTACGCACAGGGCTTTGTCGACTATGTCGTCGAGGACCTCGGCGGGACCGTCAGCCGGGTTGACCCGGCCGACTACTCGACGCAAAACTTCACCCCAGCTGCCGAGTAGGCGACCGGTCAGCGCCGACACACGAGAAAGCCCCCGGGGGAGGGATCCCGGGGGCCTTCTCGCGTAGCGTATTGCGGCTTGCCGTCTGTGTCAGCTCGCCGGGGGAAGAAGTACAGCGTCGATCGCGTGGATGACGCCGTTGCTGGCCTCGACGTCGGCGGCGATCACCGTTGCGTCGTTGATCTTGACGCCGTCGCTGAGGTCGATCGTGATCTCGGCGCCGTTGAGGGTGGCGGCGGTCATGCCGTCGCTGATGTCGGTGCTGAGGACCTCGCCGGCCAGGACGTGGTAGGTGAGCACCGACGTCAGGAGCTCTGTGTTGCCGAGCAGCTCTTCGGCGGTGAGGCCGAGGGAGTCCAGGGCGGCAGCGAATGCCTCATCGGTCGGGGCGAAGACGGTGAACGGGCCGTCGCCGTTCAAGGTGTCGACCAGATCGGCGGCCTGGAGGGCGGCGACGAGCGTGCTGAACGTGTCGTTGGAGGCAGCGACATCGACGATGGTTCCGACTTCGTCCGCTTCTTCCATTGCGTCGTCCTCCATGGCGTCTCCGCCCAGGCCGAGGCTCGGGGGCAGGAGCACGTAGTCGATGGCGTGGATGACACCGTTGCTGGCATCGACGTCGGCGATCACGACGTTGGCGCCGTTGACCTTGACGCCATCGCTGAGGTCGATGGCGACCTCTTCACCCTGCAGCGTCGCGGCGCTCATGCCGTCGCTGAGGTCGGTCGAGAGAACCTCGCCGGAGACGACGTGGTAGGTGAGGATGGTGGTGAGCAAGTCGGTGTCGGCGAGGAGGTCTTCGGCGCTCAGACCGAGGTCGCCGAGCGCAGCGGCAAAGGCCTCATCGGTGGGGGCGAAGACGGTGAACGGACCGTCGCCACTCAGGGTGTCGACCAGTCCAGCGGCCTGGACGGCAGCGACCAGCGTGGTGAACGAACCGTTGGCGACGGCGACGTCGACGATCGTGCCGACCTCGGCTGCCTCCTCCATGGTCTCGTCCGTCACCTCTTCGGCGACAGTGGTCTCGACGCTCTCTTCGGCATCGTCAGATGCGCAGGCGGAAGCACCGAGCGTGAGTGCCATGAGAAGGGCCGCAGCTTTGCGAGTAGTCAGTGTCATCGTGAACTCCTTGGGGTGGGCGATGTGTTGACGGTCCTTCGACGGGCATGTGGTGATTGGATGCGTCGATGGTTGTGTCGATGGTCACGCTGCAGACGCCCCGTCGCGCTCAACGACCACCCACTCGCTGCCGATGGGGCTGCGATGTCACTCCTGACGAGAACCTCCCGCCTAGGGCGGGTCGGCGGTCCACCGCGCACTGCACTCCTGCTCGTCTGGTGCACCGCGCTGGTTCTGGCGGCGTGCTCTTCGACAGAACCGGTGGTCGTGTCGGTCACCGAAGCCGACGTCGTGCTCGCGTACGTCGATGACGGCAGCGATGCGGACGTCGCCGACTGTTTCGTCGGGCTGGGCCAGCGTGAGTTCGATCTCGACGTCCTGCTTCCCGGTGCCGCCTCTGAGGCCGACCGCCCCCTGATCGACGAGATGTTCGCGAGCTGCCTCGACGCGGTCGCGAGACTCAACACCGATGAACCTCCACCCCGGCAGTCCTTCGACGTCGGCCCGTTCAACATCGGCGACGACATGTACCTCGACGTGCTGTGGGTCGACTGCGACCGTGGCGATGGTGCCGCGTGCGATGCGCTCTGGGAGGAGTCGCCGATCGGCAGCATGTACGAAGCGTTCGGCGTGACATGTGGGAACCGGGCAGAGATCCTGGACTGCACCACCGAGCTGATACCCGAGCCTGAGGCCGAGCCAGACGACGACGCGATTGCCGAGTAGCCGCCGTTCCGATCAGGGACACACTCCGGGGGGGAGTCTCAGGCAGCAGCGACAGCTGTGCTGCGTCTGGCGACGATCTCGACCGGAGCGAGGACCCCTCGCTCGAGGCACTGCCGAAGGTTCCCGAACATCACCGGCCAGTCCGGACCCATGAGATGGGCGAGGTTCACACTCGGCGGGTTCGCCTGTGCCGACCGGAGCGCCTCCATGGCCAGATCTGTCCGATCGACCGGATCATCGACGGTGAGGCCTGCAGCGCCCAGCGCCGACCGATAGGCGGTGGGTGATTCGACAAAGCTGGTTGCTTCATTGCTCGACCACGGGACGGGGAAGTCGATCGCGCCGTCGCCCATTCGCATGATGTCGTACACGTGGAGTGATCCGCCGACGCGAAGAACTCTGGCGAGTTCGGTGAAGAGTGGTTCCTTGTCAGCGATGTTCATGCCGACGTGGATCATCGTGATGGCATCGAACTCGCGATCGCTGAACGGCAACAGAAGCGCGTCCGCCACGCCGAATGTGGTCCGGCTACCGAGTCCGACCAGCGCGCTCAGTTCGGAGGCCGTGTCGACGAAGGACGGCGTCAGATCGACGCCGGTGACGTGACAGCCGGCCGTCGCGGCAATCGTGCGTGCTGCGCCCCCGATGCCACAGCCGACGTCGAGCACCCGCGACGAAGTCGACAAGGGGATCGATCGCATGAGTTCGACCGTGGCCGCCCGACCGCCGAGATGGAACTCGTCGACGCCGGCTACATCGTGGGGCTCGAGCTGTTCGAGGTCATGGCCGACCGCGACCAACCGTTCGCGTATCCGATCGATTGGACGATCGCGGTCGTAGTGGTCGATCACGTCATCGCTGGTGGGCACCGGCGCAGTCTCGCGCGTAGAGCGCTCAGAGATGTAGAGCGCTCAGAGATGTAGAGCGCTCAGAGATTGGGCCAGCGGGGCTGTCCTGGGCGCCGCCGCGCCTGGCCCGGTTTCGGGCCCATCGCCCAACGCCGACGCCACGCGCCACCTTCCGGACCGTTCAGGTCTGGTGTGTCGCCGCGGTGGGCCTTCTTTCGGGCCTCCCACCAACCGCTCGTGAACTCGTCGGCCAGTTCGTTGACGGCGGCCTGGATTCGTTTGGCGTAGTCACGCACGTCCTCGTCGGCTCCGATCTGCATCGGGGAGCCGAACACCACCGCGCATCGTGACCGCTTGGGCCAGTTCTTGCCCTTGGGGAGGACCGAGCCGGTGCCGTCGAGGTAGACCGGCACCACGGGAGCCCCGGTTCGCTTGGCCACGAACGCCGCGCCCGGCCGATGTTCCCGACTCCAGCCGTCTGGGCTGCGCCCGCCCTCGGGGTAGATGAGCAGGCTGCGGCCCTTTTCGATGGCGCCGACAGTGTTCTTGATGGAGAGCTTGGAGACCTTCTGCCGCTCGATCGGGATCGCACCGATGAAGAGCGAGGAGAGGATCGCGGCGAATCGGTTCGGGAAGAAGTAGTCGGCGCCGGCGGCGACTGCCAGCTTGCGTCGCAGGTGGCGAGGAATTGTGGCCATCATCAGCGTGGTGTCGGCGTGGCTGTGATGGTTCGCTGCGAAGATGACCGGTCCCTCGACCTCGGTGAGGCGATCGGTACCGATCACCCGGGGTGATCCGTAGATGCGGATCGCCGGTTTCATGAAGCCATAGACACCGGCCTCGCGCACCGCTCGCGCGCCCCAACCGCGGCTCCATTCGGCGTCGTAATAGACGCCGACGGTCGGATCGGTCTCTCGCTTCTCGACACCCTTCGGAGTCGTCGGCGACTCGGTGATGAAACGAAGCCAGCTCATGGTGCTCTGAACAGTAATTCACGCATCGGTCACTTCACGTCCGCCATGAGAATCGGTGGGTTGTGGAGGTGTGTGATGGTGGGCTGCGGGCCGACAGTGTCAGAGGCCATCTCGAGCGCATCCTGGAGGGTCGACGCCGGCTTGAAACCGAGGCGGCGCACGGCGCGGGGGTCGCCGCCGACCACGATCACGCTGCCGAGATAGTCCATCGCGTGGGCGCACCAATACCACATGTAGAACGGGTGGACCCCGTGATAGGCGTAGCTGGTGCGGTAGAGATGGCGATACCACTCGTCTTCTGCGTACTGCTTCTCGTACTTCTGTACCTCGACCGGATCGGTGCTGATCGAGAGCACCTGCTCGAAGAAGTCGATGTAGCTGGGATGATGGACGGGGTGGAACTCCCACGGTGTCGGGTGGCTCATGATGAGCACGCCACCCTCCTTCACCACTGGTTTGTTGCGATACAGGTTGAAGAAGTAACCGAGGCCCTGAACGGCGACGAGGATCGGGTTCATGATGGAGTTCACGTTGTACGGGCTGAGATAGGGGAGCCCCATCGTGACCACGTCGGTCTGCCCCTCGACCGGAACGAGGTGCTGCTTGTAGACCATCTCTGTGGTCTTGCGGTGCACGGCCTCGACCTCGCCGGCTTGGACCGAGGTGAGTTCGTACGGCGACTTCCACGAATGGAAGATCTTGCGTCGCTGGGCTCCGGTCATTCGCTTGAGGCCGGTGTTCATCGCAGTGAAGGCAGCCCGATCCTTCAGGCCCCACTCCCACTCGCGTTTCTGGAGCATGGCCAACGGGCCGTCGTGGCCGAAGGTGTTGGTGTTGATGGTGGTCTCGACCTGGAAGATGCGCGGTCCGTGGTTCTTGATGACCTCGCCCTGGCGCCAGTTCGACCGGTGCAGTTCGGACTTCTCCTGATCCATGAACGAGGTGCTCTTCACCATCGTCTGGGGGTTGTGGTGGGCTTTGACTCCCTGATAGCCGGACAGGCCGGTGGCGGTGCTCTTCCAGCCACCGTCCATGCTGACGATGTTGATGTTGATGTAGATGACGAGGTCAGACTCGGCTGCCCGCTTCGACATCTGGACGTCTTCGTCGTGTCGGGTCTGGCCGAGAATGACCATCCCGTCTGGATCCTCGGCGTCGTGGTTGTAGAGGAGGCCATGGGGATGGAACGCCTCGAAGATGCGATCGCCGACGGCGTGGCGGAGCTCGGGGTCGGTCATGCGACGATGAAGAGCAAGGGCGGCGATGATGTGCACGTCGTCGACGCCGGCGGCCGCCGCCATGTCGAGGACGGCTTCGATCAGGCGCTGGCGAACGTCTGGCTTGGCCATCGGGGGCAATGGCAGCGAGATGTCGTCGAAGGCAATCGTCAGCTTCATGCCCGACCTGAGGAGCGAGGGCAGTGGGTCGTCGTCGATGGGGTTGGTCAGCGCGTCGAGAATGGCGCCGTCTGGATCCTTCAATCCCTCGAGCGGTTCGCTCGGATAGATGACGCGGCTGCGTCCGACAGGCAGCTTCTCCATGCGGAAGCCTTCGCCGTGATGGAACAGGATCGGTGGCGTCTGACGGTCGACGTCCAGGACGAATCCGGGGCGAGGGTTCGGGCGGGGTGTCGGCATCAGCGTCGGCTCTTTCGGAGGTGTGGCATGGGGCCCAGGGGCAAGAGGCGGTCAGTGCCGCCCGGGGCCTTTGTCCAATGTTCGGTGAGCCAGCCTCGTTTGATGGCAATCGAGGCCAGGCGAGTCTCGGGGTTCACGGCAACGGGGAACCCGACAGCATCGAGAAGGGGGAGGTCTGACGACGAGTCGGCGTATGCCACTGACTCGCTGAGATCGATCGAGTGCGTGGCGGCGTAGTCACGCAAGGCCTGGGCCCGCACCTCCCCGGTGGGCGGCACGGCGAGCAGTTCCCCCGTGTAGCGGCCATCGCGAACCGACATCTCGGTGCAGATGACGTCGTCGAAGAGCGGCCGTAATGGGTCGACCACGATGTTCAGCGCTCCGGTGATCAGCACGGTTCGGTGCCCGAGTCGGCGGTGTTCCCTGACTCGACGCAGCGCTGCGGGAAATGCCTTGGTGAGGATGTGATCGGTCAACATCTCCTGGCCGAGCTTCTCCATCTGGGCGACGGAGGCGCCGTCGTAGCGGCGGTAGAAGTGGCGAAGGAAGTCGGTGCGATCGCGGGCGTCGAGTGCCAAGAGGCTCGGTGCCTCGGAGAGGGTCTTGAGCGTGAAGCGCACGCGGTCGGCGGGGCCGAGGTTCCGCGTGGCCAGCCAGGCGTAGCTGAACACCACGTTGCTGGCGATGATCGTGTTCTCGAGGTCGAAGGCCGCCAGTTGGCGGTCGGGATCGAGGACACGCTTCTTCAGACGCTTTGCCCGGGCATCGGGATCCGAGCGTTCGCCCGTGGTCTTGACCCTGGCGTGCTCGACGACCGAAGGAAGGTGGATCTCGGTGACGTAGCGGGTCCAGTCGACGATGGCCGGGTCGCAGCCGAGCTCCACCTGGTCTGATTCGGAGAGTGACGCGTGGAGATCGACGAGTCGCTCGACGCCATAGAGCGCCTCGCACTCGGCATAGGCGCCGTAGATCTTCACGTAGCCCTTCGCTCGCTCGACCTGCTCCATCTTGTCCTCGACGTCGGCGCTGATCATGGCCTGCTTGCCCCGCAGCGGCAGCAGCTTCAAGGCCTTGTCGGCCCGCTCGAGATTGCGGTGGGCACGATCGAGTTGGCGTTCGACGGCACCACGGCCGGGGAAGCTGAACTGGGCGACGGCGATGGGTTGACCCTTGCGGTCGTAGAGCGGGTGCTCGGAGAACCAGCCACTGACCAACTCGACCAATTGTCGGTAGTGCAGGGGGTTGCGAGTGCCCGAGGCGACCTGGGTGATGTCGACCGCCGCCCGCTCGGCATCGGTGCCGTCTGCGTGTCCTCGGGCTGCGACGTTGATGATGGCGGCGACGACGAGGTCGACGGGGATGACGTCGACGACGCCCTCCGGCACACCCGGGAACTCCTTCAGCAGACCTTGGGCGTAGCTGATCAGGATCGGCTCTGCCATCCGGAAACCCTTGATCCAACCCGGTCGTGGCTCGGACCAGGCCGACTCGATGATCGAAGGGCGCACGATGCTGACAGGGATCTCCGCCTTGGACTCGAAGAGCGCTCGCTCACCGAGTGCCTTGGTGTAGGCATAGGCATCGGGCCAACCGAGCGACGCCGCCCGGGCCCGCCCGGCTTCGACGAGCTGTTCGCTCAGCCAACGTTGGCGGGTCTGTTCGGTCTTGGCTGCGAGGAGGGGGGTGCCGGCGGCGCCAAGCTCGTTCTCGGCTCGGGCGCGGAACTCTTTGAGTCGGCCGGCCGTGCGGCTCTCGGCATCGAAGTCGGAACGGGCCCGCCGAGCGGCCTTCACCTCGGCCCGCCAGTCGACGTCGATGTGGAACGGGCTGTCCATCAGCAACTGTTCGGGTGCCGAGCCCCGCCGGTTCCCGGCGACGTAGCAGGTCGAGACGGAAATGAAGTGAGGAGTGACCCCGAGATCGGTCAAGGTCTCGACGATGCGGGTCGGGCCGAGCAGGTTGACCTCGACGGCACCGTCGATCGGGGCGTCGAAGCTGACGGTGGCCGCCGAGTGGATGATGATGTCGCAACTGGCCCAGATCGAACGGTCGTTGTCGTCGAGCCCGAGTCCGTCGGCGCTCACATCGCCGCCGACCACCTGGACCCGACGTTCGACGTCGGCCCAGAATTGGTCCTTGCCGACCTCGTCGATCAGGCGATGGAAGGCATCGTTGCGAAACACTTCGCGCCGGGCTCGCTCGGCAGGAGTCGACCGCTTGCCGGGACGGACCAGCAGGACGAGCTCGCAGTCTGGCACCGAACGCATCAACCGCTCGACCAGGGCGGTTCCCAGGAATCCGGTCGAGCCGGTGACCGCGATTCGCTTGTTCGCCAGGCGCTCAGCGGAGCTGGCTGGGGATGTTGTGTCCATGCGAGTCAACGATTCCTCTACCATTTGGTAAGTCATGACTCTAACCGATCCGCCTCCACTGCGGCACGCCACAGCGAAGCGCGCCGTGGAGACTGCTGCTGCCGCCTTTGCCGAGCGGGGAGTGGCGGCGACGTCCCTCGATGATCTGGCCAGGACGATGGGAGTCACCAAGCAGACGATCCTGTACCACTTCAAGTCGAAGAGCGGTCTGTTGAGCGCGGTACTGGACGACGCAGCCGAGACGCTCCGCACCGAACTCGATCGACGAAGCGAGGCGAGCGCCGCCGGCTGGCCTCGGGTCGAATCGATCGTCCGTGCTGCGTTCGGACTGGCCGTGCGACGGCCGGAACTCCTCGGGCTGTTGCGCGAGGTCGGGCGATTGGGGCCTCCCGTTTCCGATGATGTGATCGTCTTGCTCCAGCCCATGGTCGATCGGGCGGTTGCGTCTCTGGAAGCGGGCATGGCCGACGGTCACTTCCGTCGTTCCGATCCTCGCCTCGTGTTGGTCTCCTCGTATGCCGCCGTGACCGGTGTCGTGTCCGATCCCGAGATCCTGCGTGCCGTCGGCCTCGAACTCGACCTCAGAACTGCGGCCCAGCTGCGCCGGACAGTCCTCGATTTTCTCGAGGCAGCGCTCGTCATTTGACCCCCACGTCTGGCGAGGCGCCGAGAGGTAGCGTGCCGTGATGCGCCGATCGCTTCGCATCACTCCCCAGCAGTTGCTCATGTTCATGATTGCGCTGTCGCTGGTCGCCGTTCTTCTCGCCGGGGGTGCCGCTCCAGGAGCGAGCGCGCAGACGTGCGACGCCGTGGTGGATGAGACCTCCTCGATCGATCTCGTCGAGGTCGAGGCGGCGGTGGCTGATCTGGAGGGGGCGGCCGACGCAAAGGTCTACATCTTCGAGTCCGTGCCCGGGGGCGACATCGATGCTGCAGCCGAAGAACTGATCGCCCGGTGTTTCGCCGACGGCCCGAGCAGCAGGCAGTTCGACCTCGTGCTCATCGCCGTGTCGCTCGGCGACCGACGCACCACGATCCAGTTCGGCGGAGAACACAACGTCGAGTTGACTGACCGAGTCGCCGGCATCCAGTCCGATGACATCAATCCTCGATTGGCTGAAGGCGACATCACCGGAGCCATGGTCGCAGGGCTCCGTGCCATCGGCGACGAGTTGGCCACTGATCCCGGCAACACTGATCCTGGAAGCGGCGATCCTGGAGATCCCGATCCTGGAAATGCCGGCTCCGATCCGGAGTCTGCGGGTGGAGAATCGTCTGGTGGGGGAGCAGCGACGGCTGTTGTGGTCGGCCTGGCCGCCCTCGGGATCGCCGGGGGTGCAGGTCTGGTGAGCGCCGTCGGCCGACGTCGAAAGCTGAACGATGCCCGCAACGCGCTCGAGGTGGCGTCGCAGCAGCCGTTGGTCGACGTTGGCATGGCGAGGGAGCGTATGGCTCAGCTCCAAGCCCGGACCGAGGTGTGGGACCGGATCGTGATCGGCAAGGCGCGCGATCGCCTGGCCGAGCTGCGGTCGGCTGCAGCGAAGGGTTTGGCCGGCGTCGACGAGACAATCGCGAACTACACCCGCTCCGTCGAGGGCGGCATTGGCGATCTGTCCCGGGACGACGTCCGCTCGGCCGAGGTCAGGCTGGAGGAGTTGGGCACATCGCTGTCCTCTGCGCAGGCGGTCATGGATCGTCTGCAGCAGTTCGGTGACCGGGTCGAGCGGCTCCGCGTGACGATGCCGGTGAAGCGGGCTCGGATCATGAGCGACATCACCGAATCGCTCGGGTTCGCCGACCAACGCGAGAACGAAGGTTGGGCGGTGGCCGAACCGCGACGGCAGCTGCAGGAGACCGAGGGCGAACTGTTGTTGCTCGATCTCGACGCACTCGCTGTCGACGCACTCTCGGCCGAGGCCGCCATCGAAGATGGTGAAGCGGTCTTGTTCGCCGCCCGCCACGACCTGCAGACACTGCCGGACCGCAAGGCCGGGCTGCAAGAATGGGCGGGCGAACTGCGCTCGAACCTGGTTGCGGAACGCTCGCGGGCCGGCATCACGCGAACACAGCTCTCCGCTCTCGAGGCGCATCACGCAGCGGAGTCGATTGCCCGGGCCGGCGATCCGAACGATGTCGACCAACGGCTCGAGCGGTCCGAGCGCGAGCGGCTCCTCGGCGAACAGCAGATCGAGAGTCAGGCGTGGGAGGCCGCAGCTGCGAACCTGGAATCGGCCGGACTGTGGCTGATTCGGGCTGACGACCTCCTCGACCACATGGACACCCTGATCATCAGCATGGAGACCGCTCGCGACCAGGCACCGGCGCTGTTGACCGAGATTGCCACCGAGATCCGCGAGCTCGACGTCTTCATACGAGCCAACGACCCCGACCTACCAGGGCGCTTCGACGTGGAACCCGAGCAGGCAACGTCCGCTTACAACGGTCTCGTTGCCGAGCTGAACCGTCGTCGCCCCAATCATCTCCGTGTGGCGGAGTCGGGCAGTGCGCTCGCTCGTCGCATCGATGCAGTCCTCATCGAAGCCACGCATGAGCGGGACCGTGTCGTTGCCCTGCGTCGCGAGGTCAGCCGCGAGCGGGCCCGAGCGAGACGTGAGATCGAGCGAGCAGAAAAGACGCTCGGCTGGCAACTGTTCGAGAGCGACGACAAACGCACCCTGCGAAGTCTCGAGCACTCTCTCGACGACTCGGCCGGGACGCTTGAATCACAGTTGGCCACGGCGGCCGACGTGCGCACGCGCGTCGCTCGTATCCGAGCCCAGATCCTGGCCGAGCGGAAACGCAACAGCGGCTGGGTCGTGGTCGGTGGCGGTGGCGGCGGATTCGGGGGCGGCGGTGGCGGAGGCTTCGGCGGTTTCAGTGGTGGCGGCGGTTTCAGTGGTGGCGGCGGTGGCAGTTTCGGTGGTGGCGGCAGCAGCTCCAGCTGGTGAGCGGGTCAGGCGATCGGTCGCTTGGCGGCTCGACGCGCATGGCGCTCGATGGCGAGGCGGACCAGCTCGTCGATCAGGGCTGCGTACGACAGACCAGACGCCTCCCACAACTTGGGGTACATCGAGATGGGGGTGAAACCGGGAATGGTATTGAGCTCGTTGAGCAGAGGCCCTCGGCCGCCTTCCTCGACGAGGAAGTCGGCTCTGGCCATGCCCTCGCATCGCAACGCCCGGTATGCCTGTTCGCTCAACTCCTGGAGTCGCGTGACCAGGTCAGCATCGAGTGAGGCAGGAATCAGCAGCTCAGCAGCACCATCGAGGTACTTGTCGTCGTAGTCGTAGAAGTCGGCGGCCGGTTTGATCTCGCCCGGCACCGAGACCCGAATGATGTCGTTACCGAGTACCGCCAACTCGATCTCTCGGGCGACGACCCCCTCCTCGAGAACCAGCACGTCGTCGTAGGCGAATGCAGCATCGACACCGGCTCGAAGCTCGGCGAGTGTGGTCGCCCGGCTGACGCCGATCGACGAACCCATGTTGGCGGGCTTGACGAAAATCGGGAATCCGAGGTCTTCGGCGATCGCTGAGAGCGCGCCATCCGAGGTGTCGTCGTGCTCGAACAGACTCACCCACCGGGTCTGGGGGATGCCGGCGGCGGCGGCCACGGTCTTCGCCATGGCCTTGTCCATGGTGACGGCGGATCCGAGCACACCTGAACCGACGTATGGCACATTGGCCAGCTCCAGCAGCCCCTGGATCGTTCCGTCCTCACCCAGTGGTCCGTGGAGGAGAGGGAGAACGACAACCTGCTGATCGGCGGACACCGGAACCACGGCCGTTGCCAGGTCGGTGGAGGTGCCCTCGGCTGTCAGGGCGGGCGGCAACGACTGAGCACCTTCGGCGAGTGCTCGCATCGCGTCGTCGGCCCGAACCACCTCTCCGGTTCGTGTGATCGCGACGGCCTCGATCGAATACTTGGACGGGTCGGCGGCGGCGAGGACGTGGCTGGCGGTCGTGCAGGACACGGCATGTTCTGCCGACTGACCGCCGAAGACGACGACGAGGCGTATGGGCTGCATCCCTCGACCGTAGTCGGGCCGGATCACACCGAGAGCGTCGATCGCGGTGGTAGACCTCCGGGGTGATCTTCACAGCAACCGAGGTGGCCGAGCTGGTCCATGGGACGGTCGGTGGACCACCGGCACGCGTCTCCGGAGCGTCGATCGACAGCCGATCGATCAGCGGCGGAGCGCTGTTCGTCCCGATCGTTGCTGAACGCGACGGTCACGACTTCATCGACGCGGCTCTGGCCAACGGCGCGTCGGCCTACCTCACCTCCGGCCCGACACCTGCCGGAACGTGGATCGCAGTCGCAGACACTGGACGAGCCCTCACCGAGCTCGGTGTTGCTGCGCGGAGTCGCCTCACCGGGCCGGTGATCGGCGTCACCGGCAGCGTCGGCAAGACCTCGGTCAAGGATCTCCTCGTCGCCGCGACCGGTCCGGCTCGACGCACGCACGCCAATCCGGCGAGCTTCAACAACGAGCTGGGCTTGCCTCTGACGCTCGTGAACGCCCCGGACGACACCGAGATCACCGTGCTCGAAATGGGCGCCCGTGGCATCGGCCACATCGCCGAGTTGTGTCGAATCGGGCGCCCGACGATCGGTGTGGTGACACGCGTTGCCGGCGCCCACACCGAGCTGTTCGGATCGCTCGACGGTGTGGCCAGCGGCAAAGGAGAACTCGTTGAGGCGTTGCCGAAGAACGGGACTGCGGTGTTGAACGCCGACGATCCCCGTGTTCTCGCGATGCGGGAGCGAACCAACGCCAATGTCGTCACGTTCGGGATGGCGGGCGACGTCCGGGTCGTCGATCTTCGCCTCGACGGGGCGATGCGCCCGACGTTCAGGGTCGAAACACCGTGGGGAGACGCCGAGCTCACGCTGCAATTGGCCGGCGCTCACATGGCCTTCAACGCCGCAGCTGCCATCGCTGCCGGCGGATCGGCAGGTGTTGCGCTCGATTCCCTCGTGGACGGGCTCGAAGCTGCTCGATCGAGTGCCTGGCGTATGGAAGTGGCATCGACGCCTGCAGGGACCACGATCATCAACGACGCATACAACGCCAATCCCACCTCGGTCAGGGCGGCTCTGGCCGCCCTGGCCACCGCAAATCAGGCTCGGCGCACGGCCGTCCTCGGCATCATGGCAGAGCTGGGCGACGAGCACGACGCTGAGCATCGAGCTGTCGCGTCCGAGGCGGCTGCCCGCGGCATCCGGGTGATTGCCGTCGACGCAGAGGCCTTCGGCCCGGCTGCCGAACACGTGGCATCCATCGCCGAGGCACTCGACCGGTTGGGAGCGCTTGGCGCCGACGACGCCGTCCTGGTCAAGGGAAGTCGTGTCGCCGGGCTGGAGCGCCTGGCCTCGGTCCTTCTCGGCGTCGCCGAGGCGGAGTAGGTTCGACCGCCATGTCGCACCCTCGCCCCATGACCGCCTCGACCGCAGCGGCGTCGTCCACGACCGCACCGCCGGTTGTGTGTCGTGCCGAGGTGTCCCGCTTCGGCATCTTCACGGAGTGTCCGCATTGCGGCGGTGACATGTCACCAGAACATGCGCACTACCGCTGCGGTTCGTGCGGATGGCGCGACTCATGCTGCGACTGACACCCACATCGGTTGCGGCGTTCCCGTGACCAATCGTTGGATCGTGGGCGCCCGGCCGAAGACGCTGCCCGCTGCGGTCGTCCCGGTCGCGCTCGGAACCGCCGCGGTTGGCTCCATCGACGACATCATCTGGTGGCGTGCCGCGGCAGCGTTGATCGTCGCCCTGTCCCTGCAGTTGGCCACCAACTACGTGAACGACTACGCAGACGGCGAACGCGGAACCGACGACGACCGAGTCGGCCCGATGCGCCTCGTCGGGTCGGGCCTCGCCACCGCACGCGAGGTCAAACTGGCGGCAGCTGCATCGTTCGCCGCCGCGGGACTCGCCGGCGGAGCACTGGCACTCGTCGTGGGGCCCGAGCTCCTGGTGGTCGGAGCCGCTTCGATGATCGCCGGCTGGGCCTACACCGGTGGTCCACGCCCATACGGCTACCTCGGCCTCGGGGAGGTGTTCGTCTTCGTGTTCTTCGGGCTCGTGGCCACGATGGGATCGACGTACGTCCACGTCGAGACGATCGCCGACGGTGACGTCGCCTGGCGTTCGGCGACGGCGGCAGTCTTGGCGGGTTGTCTGGCTGTCGCGCTGCTGGTCATCAACAATCTCCGTGACATTCCAGGCGACACTCGGGCCAGGAAACAAACGCTTGCTGTGCGCCTCGGGGACGCAGCCACCAGGCAGTTCTACGTCCTCCTGTTCGTCGTCGCCGGCGCCGCGATCGTCGTTCTTGCATTCAGTCGTCCGCTCGCCGCAATCGGACTGATCGGGCTGGTGTTGGCCGTGCCGCCGATCTCGGCCGTGCGGCGTGGGGCGCTGGGCTCCGACTTGATTCCCATACTCGGCCAGACCGGCCGTGTGCAGCTGGTGTGTGGTCTGCTCACCTCCGCCGGGCTCCTGCTGGGTTAGAACGGTTCAACTGATCGCAGCAACGGCCGATGTATGACCTGTGACGGCAGCTTCGGCCAGGCGTTCGAATCGAAAGAAGTCGACGGGCCCCGTCGCCGCGCCCAGTCGTATGCGATCCAAGCGCCAGCAGCAGATCGTGGCGATGGTGAAGGGCTACGACTCGACGTTCACTCTCGCCCTCGCCCTCCGGAACCTCTTCCTCGTATGGACGCTCTACGGATTGGCCCAGATGGTCTTCGGGTTCATCGCCTTCACCGCGAATCCCCTGAGCTCCTCCGGCGGCAGCGCCCAGCAGGCGTTGCAAGCCGTCCACACTGGCGGCTGGGTGCTCCTGCTCTTCTCTTTCGTTCTGTGCGGCGCATGGGTCACGAAGAGCATCGGCAACGTCCGCCGCCTCGGACGCAAGGTCTCGATCGGTGTCATCGGGCGCATTCGCCGCCACATCCTGGCCATGTGTTTCGGGTTCGTTGCCGTCATGTTCGGGCTCTTCATTCCCAGCTTGGCGATCCTGCTCTTCTTCATCGCCTTCGCTCTCTTCTTCTATTCGCAGATGTGGTTCCACCTCGTTGTGCTCGATGCGGTCAAGATGCTGTGGCGCGGTTCGTCACCGCCGAATGGCCAGCACGAGGACGTTGATCACTACGTCCTCATCTGGTTCTCGTCTTGGGTCCTGTTCTTCTCGTGCCTCGGCGCCGATGTTTCCGGCGCCGACCTCTCGCCCCGCACCTTCGCTGCCGTGAGCATCATCGGTGGTGGCGCCTGCGTCGTGTCGGGGATCCTCGCCAGCCGGCTCGTGATCGAGATCTCTCGGCGCCAGGATGCTCGCCTCTTCGCGATCATTCGCGAGGTCGACGACGAGCAGTACGCCCCACCGGTCACCGATCAGGACATTGCTGCAGCGTGGAATCGTTCTGCCGGAATGCTCGACATGCCCCGCTGATGACGGTTCAGGCCACGACACCGGCCATGAGTTCGAGGAGCGACGGCGGGCCACTGACCACCAGCGTGTTCACGCACGACTCGTCCCACTTGACCAGATCATCCCGGATCTTTTCTGGCGGCCCAATGAGGGCAACATCTTCGACCATGGCGGTCGGGACGGCCGCGATCGCCGCCTTGCGGTCACCTGCCAGGTAGCGCTCCTGGATCTTCTCGCAGGCATCGGCGTATCCCATGCGAGTGAACACGTTCAGGTGGAAATTCGCTTCCTTGGCGCCCATGCCCCCTGCGTAGAGGGCGAGCATGGGACGAACCATGTCGGCGGCCTTCTCGATGTCATCGCCGGGTACCACGGGGACGACGGCAGCGACGTCGAAGGTGTCTGCTGAGCGCCTTGCACCCGCTCGGGCAAAACCCTCCGCCAGATGGTCGGCGTACCACGTGTTGTCCTTCGGGGAGAAGAAAAGCGGAAGCCAGCCGTCGCCGATCTCAGCCGTCATGGCGACGTTCTTCGGTCCTTCGGCGCCGAGATAGATCGGGATGTCAGTCCGCAGCGGATGCACCGTCGACTTGAGGGGTTTGCCGAGGTCGGCACCGCCCTTGTACGGGAGTTGGTAGTGCTCGCCGTGGAACTCGACCGGCACATCGCGGGCAACGATTCTGCGAATGATCTCGACGTACTCGCGGGTGCGGGCGAGAGGTTTCGGGTATGGCTGTCCGTACCAACCCTCGACCACCTGGGGACCGGACGCGCCGAGTCCGAGGCGGAATCGACCGCCGCTGAGGTGGTCCATCGTGATCGCGGCCATCGCCATGGCCGCTGGTGTTCGGGCGGAGATCTGACAGATCGACGTACCGAGACCGATCCGTTCGGTCGCCGAGCCCCACCACGCCAGCGGAGTGAGCGCGTCAGATCCGTAGGCCTCGGCACTCCAGATGCTGTCGAACCCGAGGTCCTCGGCGGCCGCGATCTGATCGACGACGCCCGGTGGAGGGCCGGCTGACCAGTAGCCGATGCCGAGAGCGAGTTCCATGGGAGGTCCTCCGATGCAAGCGTTCGTCGGTCAGGAGTTCCCGGCCGATCCGGTACACCCGAGTCGGTGTAGCACCTCTACCATCGATGTCGGAATCCCGCGATCTCTGGAGACGCCGACGTGGCGACGCACTACAAGACACTTGGAGTCAGTGCCGACGCCTCTGTCGAGGACGTGCGCAAGGCCTATCTCCACGAGGCTCGGCAGTGGCATCCCGATCGATTTGCCGGCCGGGCTCCGCTCGAGGCGAAGCAGGCCGAGGATCGGATGCGGAAGCTCAACGAGGCGTGGGCCGTCCTCGGTGACGTCACACGCCGTCGTCGCTATGACCTCGAGCTCTCGAGTCTTGCCGGTGGCGCCACTACGGTCGGCGAGGCGGTGAGCAGCGAAGGCGGTGTTTCCCGCATCGATCCCCGGTTGCTCGACCCTGAGTTCCTGGCCGCCCGAAGGCGCATGATGGATGACGAGACCGACGCTCGACATTCGGGCATTCTGCGGGTCATCACGGTGCTGGGATTCTTCGGCCTGCTCATCGGGATCTTCGTGTTCACCGCCTATGCACAGGGCTCGTCTGGCACCGCACCCGTCACGACCTTCCCAGCACCGGACCTCGGGATCGGCATCGACGCCGGCTCGTGTGTGCGGCAGACGTCGGACGGCAGCCTGCAGGAACGTTCTTGCGACGATCTCAACGATGGGCGTGTCGTCGGTGCCCGCGAGCTCGACGGCAGCTGTCCTGCCCTCACCGAACGCGAGTTGCTGCTTCCAACCGGGCTGGTTGTCTGCCTGGCTGATTGACGGAGCGGTCGGGGTCTACATTGCCGACATGGACTTTCGCGAACACCGGATCACCGAGCTGGCAGCAAGGGTCCGCACGCGCGAGATCTCGGCCCGTGAACTCACCTCGGCGGCATTGGACCGGATCGCCGCACTCGATCCTGAATTGAACGCATGGGTCGTCGTCGATGGGCCACGTGCTCTGATGGAAGCCGACTCGGTCGACGACCGTTTGGTCGCAGGCGACGCAGTCGGGCCGCTCGCCGGCATCCCGCTCGGCGTGAAGGATCTCGAGGACGCCGCAGGGTTCCCAACCCGATACGGATCCGTTCTGTCTGACGACAGCCCCGCCATCGGTGATTCCGTACTCGTCGCTCGGCTGCGAGCCGCCGGCTGTGTCGTGATCGGGAAAACCACGACACCGGAGTACGGGCACAAAGGGGTCACCGAGTCACCGCTCACCGGGATCACCCGCAACCCATGGTCCACCGACCGGACGCCAGGCGGCTCGTCTGGAGGATCGGCAGCCGCGATCGCCAGCGGCATGGTTCCCCTCGCCACTGGATCCGACGGCGGAGGGTCGATCCGAATACCTGCCGGACTGTGCGGCTTCTCGGGGATCAAGACCACACAGGGCCGCGTACCGCTCGGCGGACCGAACGCTCCTGGATCGGGCAACTTCACGGTCAAGGGGCCGATGTCGCGTCTCATCGCCGACACGGCGTTCGCTCTCGACGTCTGTGTCGGCCCGCACCCGACCGACGCGTACTCGTTGCCCCGATCTGGTTCGCCGTGGTACGAAGCGGCCGTTGCCCCTCGGCTTCCGAGCCGTGTCGTGTGGTCGCCTACGCTTGGGTACGCCGAGGTCGATGCCGGGATCGCCGCAGTTTGTCAGGCGGCTGTCGCCCAGCTCGAGAACGCCGGTGTCGAGGTGATCGAACTGGACGATCTCTGGTCCGAGGATCCAGTCATGTCGTGGTACCTCACGTGGGCCACGCTCCGGGCCAGGGCGCAGGGCCACTTGGTCGACACCCCGTCGTGGGATCAGATCGATCCGACCCTGCGGACGCTGATCGAGCACGGCCTTGCGACGTCAGGGCTCGACATCGTTTCCGGCATCGATGCTGTCCACGATCTCAACCTCCAGCTCGACCGGGCGTTCGAGGAGGCGCCGATCCTGCTCACGCCGATGTGTGCCGGCCAGACGCCGCTCATCGGGCACGACGGCACGATCAATGGGCAGGAGAGCCAGGGGTGGGTCGCGTTCTCGTATGGTTTCAACATCACCCGCAATCCGGCCGGAACGGTCTGTTGTGGGTTCACCGATGACGACATGCCCGTTGGACTCCAAGTCGTCGGGCGCCAGCTCGCCGATGTTGCCGTGCTCCAAACGATTGCATCCTGCGAAGAGGTGTTCGGCACCAGCCGGCTCGCCCCGATCTAGGTCGCTCTCAACTAGACGCGGGTGTGACCCGAGCGCGGTTGTTCGGGTCCGGAACGGCCGGTTTGGTTGGCGTTCCTGGCACCAGCGCCGTGATCTACGGGCTGGTGGTGGTTATTCGGCCGTCTGGCCCGCGTGTGAGTTGCCATCCGCCTTGATGCGCCGATGTGTGGTGTCGTCTGCAGAGGAGGGTGAGGGCGTCGCAGAAGAATTGTTGGAGTACTGGGCGTGGGGTGGATCCGGTGAGGGCGAATCCGGCTTGGATGGCGTCCCAGTCGACGTTGCCGTCGTTGGTGCGGTGGTTGTCGAGATCGAAGTCGCCGCCGAGCAGGGTGGGAAGGTCGATGATGACGTTGATGGTGGGCCGGTTGTTTTGCCTGGCGCCTGAGGGCCCGTGCGGTTCGTGGCCTTCGCAGTCGTGGTCGGCTGCTTCGTTCAGCAGGGCTGTGCCGGCGAGTTCGACGAGGCGATCGGCGTTGCGTTGTTTGAGGGTGCGGGCTGGTTCGATGCCGTTGGTTGGGTCGGGGTCGGTTTGGAGGGCGGCGGCCACGATGACGGTGGCGGCGGCGTCGACTTCGAATTGGCCTTTGCTGCCGCCGAAGAGGCCGTTCTGGACGATGAGGGATCGTCGGTCGTAGGCGTTTTCGATGTCTTCGGCGGTTGCTGATGGTGCCGGTGGCGAGTTGGTCGGCGACGAGTGGGTGGCGGGTGCAGAAGCGGGTGAGGCGGTGGAGGCGGTTGGCTTCGCGGTCTGCGATGCGGGCTTCGGTGATGAGGTGGCGTTGTGGGGTGAGGTAGCCGTCGATGATGGATCCGGCGCCGTCGTGATATTCGATGAGGTGAGGGACCGTGGCCGCTCGCAATCGTTCGGCCTCGGCCAACATGTCGGCGGCGCGGCGGCGCGGCGTCCGGCAGCTCGGACAGCCGAAGCTGATCGAACTTCGGGCTCTGCTCGTCTCGCCTCCGCCAAGGTCATATAGAAAACAGTACTCAGGGGGTATGACAGCTTTCCCAGGTCAAGGGCCGGTTTGGTCGAACAAGTTTGGGCGCTCGGTCGAGCGCAGGTCTCGACGATCTGGCACGATCTCGGAGCACCAAAGCTCGATCATCGGGCGCAAGGAAACCGAGCGGGCGACACCGCTCGATCAGACGAGGAGACACCACATGGAGATCGCATCCGTAGCCGACATCGTTCGAGTTCACGCCGCCGAGCGCGGCGACACGACGGCGTTGATAGACGGGGATCGATCGTTCACGTGGAACGATCTCGCCGATCGTGCCGCTCGGACCGCGCAGGCTCTGGCCGCCAGCGGCGTTGGCGAGGGCGATCGGGTGGTGTTCTTCGACAAGAACAGCGCCGAGCACTTCGACGTCTTCTATGGCGCCGCCATGTTGAATGCGGTCTGTGTCGACCCGAACTGGCGCTTGGCGCCGCCCGAGGTGCAGTTCATCGTCGACGATGCGAAAGCGAAGGTGGTCGTCGTCAGTGCCGAGTTCGCCGAACTGATCGACGGCATTGCCGACCAGCTCCCGACGGTGGAGAAGATCGTGGTGATCGGCGATCACGCCACTCACGATTCGTTCGAAACCTGGATCGGCGGCTTCGACCCGGTCGATCCGGAGGTTTCTTCGACGGGGTCCGACATCGCATTCCAGTTGTATTCCTCCGGCACCACGGGCCGACCCAAGGGTGTGATGTTGTCCAACGACAACTTCTTCGGGCTGCTGCCGATGGCCAAGGAGATCTGGGAGCTCGACGAGCATTCGGTCAACCTGGCCGCCATGCCGTTGTTCCACATCGGCGGCGGGGGTTGGGCCACCGCCGGCATGTACAACGGCTGCACCACGGTGATCATGCGAGACCTCGATCCCATGGCGCTCGCTGCGCTCATCGAGAAACACGCAATCACCCACGCCTTCGTTGTGCCGGCGGTGCTGGCGTTCATGCTCTTCACGCCGGACCTCGATGCGAGCCAGCTGTCGTCGATGAAGGTCGTGGTTTACGGCGCCTCACCCATATCCGAGGACGTGCTGAAGCAATCGGTCGCGCTCTTCGGCTGCAAGTTCTGGCAGGCATACGGTCTCACCGAGACGACCGGCGCCGTGTTCAATCTGCCGCCTGAGGACCACGATCCGGACGGGCCCAACGCCCACCGGCTCCGGTCGTGTGGTGTCGCCGGCCCCGGGGTCGAGGTCCGCATCGTCGACGAGGCGGGCAACGATGTCGCCAACGTGGGTGACGTCGGCGAGATCCTTATCAAGTCGACCCAGGTGATGGCGGGCTACTGGAACAACCCGAAGGCCACCGAGGAGGCGATCGATGATGGTTGGTTCCGGACCGGTGATGCCGGCTTCCTCGATGCCGACGGCTATCTCTACATCCACGACCGAGTCAAGGACATGATCGTCTCCGGTGGCGAGAACGTGTACCCGGCGGAGGTCGAGAACGCGATGATGGGTCATCCCGACATCCAGGACGTCGCCGTGATCGGAGTCCCGGACGACAAATGGGGAGAAGTGCCGAAGGCGATCGTCGTGCCCGTGGCCGGATCAGAGCCAGACGCCGACGAGATCATTGCCTACGCACGCGAGCGCTTGGCGGGATTCAAGACGCCGAAGTCCGTCGACTTCGTCACTGAGCTGCCGCGAAACCCCACCGGCAAGATCCTCAAGAAGGATCTGCGAGCCCCCTTCTGGGAAGGCCGCGAACGCTCCGTCAACTGAACCTCTGGATCCTGCGCTACCAAACCTCGGGTTCCTGCCCCCCATTTCCGGGGGTCCCAGCCTCGGGTTGGGACCGCTGCGGTTGCCGTGGTGGCGGCAGCCAGCAGCACCGTTAGGATCCTCGGTTCGGGACCGTTAGCTCAGTTGGCTAGAGCGCTCGCCTCACACGCGAGAGGTCACAAGTTCGAGTCTTGTACGGTCCACGTCTACTGCCAGGGGTTTCACGCGTCTCTTACGAGGCGTTCCAGATGGCGGAACAGTGTTCCGTGCGACGGAACGCCTCAGGGGTATGCGAACCACAACGAGCGCCCACCCATTTCGACCCTTGTTCTCAGTGTCGCGGCTCTCGGTACTGCTGTTCATCACGCTCCTGGCTGCCGGTTGTGGCGGTTCCGACAGTGCGGGAACGGCGGACGAAATCCCGGACGCCACCATCAGCGACGCTGACTTCGGCCCAGAACCGCGCGAAGAAGACTTCCTGGGCACCCTCGACACCGACCCGTCGGCACTCAACACGAACCCGGTCACGCCCGCCGACTTTGCCGTTGCTCCTCGCGGCGAACGTGAGGTTGCGCCGGGCATCACACCGGTCGTCGACACCTGCGCCGCGCTGTCGGGCGCAGAACTGGCGAGCATCGTCGAAGCCGCCGCCGAACGCGACGCATTCGGCGGTGACTACCCCTTCGATGATGGCACGCCCAGCGGCGCCGCTTGCACGTATGCAAGTGACACCCACCGCCTCACGGTGATCATCGGGTCAGCCGACCAAGTCACCAGCGATGCCGGCAACGGTGCGGTCATGGTGCCGATCATGGGTGAGGTCACCGGAAGCGACTGGGCCGGGAACAGCGATGTCACCCTCTTCAGCGAAGACTCGTTCGATCTGAACACGTTCTTCGCGGCGCACTATGTCACGGGCGACTACGGCGTCGTGGTGAACAACAGCGGCGGCACCGGCCTCGACCCCGCCGGCGACGGCGCACTGTTTGCCAAGATTGCGGTCGCCGCCGGAAACGGCGCAGCGTCCGCACCTGGTCCGAGCGCCGCCGACGAGGGATCCGCCGTGGTCACGACCGCAGACCTCTGCGGCCTCTACAGCCAGGCCGAACTCGAAGCCTTCCTCGGCATCCACCTGGGCGAAGCGACATCGCTCAGCGACACCGGCGTGGAAGCCTGCTACTGGTCCGACGACAACCCGACCCAACGGACCATCCGGATCGATGCGGGCGCGCCGGGTGAACTCTTCGTCCCCGCCGACGCCCCGCCAACCGCTGAAGACGACCGGATCGTGCTCAGTCCGTTCAATTCGCCCTCCGACGCCTACGTCGTGGTGGACGGTGTCGCATTCTCCATCGCCGTGACGATCTTCGAGATGGTCGGCGAAGAGAACCGCCCGTCACCCGAGGGAACAACGGCCGCCGTGGAGATCGCCCAGAACCTGTTGGCCCGGTTGGACTCGTAGCGAAAGACCCGAGGTTCAGCCCGGTAGCGGGGCATCGGCGATGTCGGCCTCGACCGCTCAGATGCCCCGGTAGTAGAACCACGCCGGCCGACTGACACGTCGCTGTCAGCGGAAACCGGCGAGCCGCTCGTCGGTGTCGGAGATCGGATAGTGGGTGCCGGCCTCGTAGGCGAGTCCGTCATCGAGACCCAGTCGCTCCGATGCTGCATAGAGATCCTTGTACGCGGCCAGGGACCCGGCGCTGTTGGCGACGGTCGCCGCTGCGAGCTCTCTCACCACTCCGTCGAGCTCCGACGCCGGAACCGAGCGACAGGCCATGCCCATTTCGACTGCTTCGACACCAGTGAACGTACGAGCGGTCATCGACAGCTCTCGAGCGCGTGCCCGGCCGACAGCGAGGGGAAGTCGTTGGCTCATACCCCAGGTCGGGCGCAGGCCGAACTTGGCGTGAGATCGCTGTCACCGAGCGCCTTCAGGTCGACCCCGGCGCTGAACGCCCGGCCAGACCCTGTCAGGGTCACGACACGAACCCCGGGATCCTCGTCAGCGGCAGTCAGAGCAACATCGAGATCCTCGAGCATTGCCGGCGTGATCGCATTGAGGGCGTCCGGTCGATGCAACGTGATCGTTGTGATGCCGTCGGCGGTGTCGATGAGGAGCGGTGACGCCATGATGTGTTGTCTAGTCGCCGCGACGCATTGGCGTCCGCTCCGTGCTCTGATGTGTCGTCCGAGTGGCCCCCGTGCCCTCCCGTTCTTCGAAGGATCCAGATGTTTCTGTCGCCACACGTATCGATGCGCACCGCAGCGAATCGAAAGGTCGCGGCCATACCGATGTTGTTCCTGGCGGCTGCCGTGGCGCTGGCCGCCTGCAGTTCCAACCCAACAGTCGAGGCAACCGACACCACCGGTCCCGACACATCTGTGGTCGAATCGACCGACACCACCGATGGCGACGGCGGGTCAGAGGAGCTTCTCGTCGAGGGCGAGGAGTCGGCCATGGGTGAGGACGACGACGACACCACGACCACCACGGCTCCCGACGACGCGGGCGCCGACACCACGGCCGGCCCCGATCTCGGGTCGGCTGATCTCGAGGCAGCGCTGATCGCCGGCCAAGCCGAAGATCTCAAGCTGCCATTCCTCTACATCACAGCCGACCAGGACTGCCAGGGGTGCGCCGAAACCGTCTCGCTCTACTACGTGCCAGGACCGGAGAAGGCCAGCGACCTCGTGTTCAGCTCGGCATTCGTCAGCGGTGCAGCCGTGGAACTCGGCGCGGTCGATTCGACCCTGAGCGATGGTGACCCGCGCCTCGTCGCCGAACGACTCGCCGAGGCCGATGCGGCAGGCACCCTCGACAACTTCTCGATCGACCCTGTCAGCGGGCTGGTCACCAGTTGGACCATCGATGGTGACACCGTCACGCTGCGGTGCCTCCAAGTCGACACCCGACCGATCGACCTCCGGTCCGAGGTGTGTCGCGACAGTCTGATCGGCTGAGCATTTATCGGCTGAGCATCAGCCAACCGGCAAGGCCGATCTGCGACCATAAATCGGCCGGGCCTGAGTTGGAGGACAAACGTGTCGAGTATCCGATCGAGCATTCGCAGGTCTCTCGTGGCCTGTGTCCTGGTGGTCTCCACATTCGGGTTCGTAGCTCCGGCTGCCGCCTCGTGCAGCGACGTACCGGCGCCGGGTGTCGACTGGTCGAATTGTGGGTTGAGCTTTGCCGACCTGGCTGACATCAACGTGTCCTCCGGAGACCTCCGCGGTGCCGATCTGAGCTATGCCATTCTCTTTCGAGCCAACATGGCCGGTGTCGATCTGCGCGACGCCAACCTTCGGGACGCGTACCTCATCGGCACCAATCTCACCGGGGCCAATCTCACCGGCGCCGACCTCTCCGATGCCGACCTCGTCGGGGCGAACCTGAACAACGCCATTCTGGTGCGGACGGATCTGTCCCGATCAGACGTCGACTTCTCGAGCGTTGCCGGTGCCAGCTTCGTCGGCGCCGATCTCGCCCTGGCCGATTTCAGTGATGTGCAGGGGGCGAGCACCGCCGTCTTCGGGCTGGCGCCGAGGGCTGTTGCTGACGCGGTCGTCACCTGGGAAGGCCGGGCCGTGGCCACCACGTTGCTGTCGAACGACGACCCCGGCAACACCAACCGCTTCGCTGATCAGCGGGTGCGGATCGTCGATCAGCCGATCCATGGCAGCCTCCGAGCCGGCTCGTTCACCTACGTCCCCCAGCCTGGATTCAGCGGGGCCGACGAGTTCACGTACCGTGCGGTCGATCGGCTCCAGTGGCTCAATCTTCCAACAGGCGCCACCCTCGAGTTCTCGAGTCAGGTCGTCACCGTCACCGTCGAGGTCAAGCCCACCGTCGATGTCCGTGCCCCCTATGCCGGCACCAGTGGTGTCGAAGGAGAGATCGTTCGGCTCTACGTCGCCCTGCTCCGTCGGGTTCCCGACAGCGGTGGCTTCCGATTCTGGGTCGATCAGCGTCGGGCTGGCCGCTCGCTGGCGTCGGTTGCGCGATCCTTCCAGTCCTCGTCTGAGTTCCTCGACGCCAATGCGCAACTGTCGAACACCGAGCTCGTGACCCTCCTGTATCACAACGTGCTCGAGCGACAGCCAGATGCAGCCGGGCTCGCGTTCTGGGTCGGACAACTCGATTCCGGTGCTCGAACCATCGACGGTGTGGTGCTCGCCTTCACCGAGAGCGTCGAGTTCAAGCGACAAACCGGCACATCCTGACCGCACCGGGAGCGCACCCGATATTCGTCGGCTAAGTTCCTCACCTTCCAATGGCGACAGGAAAGATGGAACACATGGCAAGCATCGAAGCGATCGAAGGCATCGGCCCCGCGAACGGGAAGAAGTTGCGAGAGGCAGGCATCAGATCCTGCGAGCGTCTCCTGACCATGTGCTGTGACAAGAAGGGCCGCTCCGCCGTTTCCACCAGCACCGGGATCGGCGAAGCCGTTCTGCTCGAGTGGGCCAACCGGGCCGACCTCATGCGAGTCCGAGGTGTCGGGTCGGAATACAGCGATCTTCTCGAGGTCGCCGGTGTCGACACGGTCAAGGAGCTCCGCCGCCGCAAGGCCGAGAATCTGACGGCAGCGATGGTCGAGAGCAATGACGCACACATGAAGAAGACCAAGAAGAGCATCGTGCGTCGAACGCCGTCGCTGAGTGAAGTCACGCGCTGGATCGAGCACGCCAAGACGCTCGAACCCACCATCACGCACTGACCAACCGCTCGATGGCGAGCTGCATGAAGGGCAGCGGGCTCTGATGGGCCAAGGAAGCCGAACCTCAACTTCGTCGCGCTCGTACCGACAGGTTGATCATGAGTACCACGGCGACAATGACGTCTCCACCTCGGTACCGCCGATCCGGTCTGCGAATGAGTTGCCTCCGTTGTGAGGTGGCGTGGACCGGGTCGGCAGTTTCGACGTGTTGGGTGTGCGACGGCCCGGGCCTGATGGGTCCGCCGCCTTCGGTCTATCCCTCGATGGATTGACGATCGACGACGCCTGTCGCGTCGATCTCTCCAGACGTCTCTGCGGCGAGCCCGTACTCGTCGGCGATCAACTCATAGGAACGGATTCTGGCGGCGTGGTCCCAGACGATGGTCACCACCATGACCTCATCCGCTTGATACTCCTCTGCCAGCGCATCGATGCCCTCTCGCACCGTGGCCGGCGAACCAACCACCATCGCCGGTCGGCCGCCGTTTACCTCGATTCGGTGGTTCACCGCCAGCGGCCCGGGTTCGGCGACGTCGTCCGGGTGCGGAATCGGACCGCGTAGCCCTCCTGATCGCCAGCCCTCGACGCTGCGAGCCAACCGCCGGGCCTCCTCGTCCGTTTCGGCGCAGATGACCCCGACGGCAATGCTCACCTCTGGCTCGGGATGCGGAATCGACGGCTTGTACGCCCGGCGGTAGCTGTCGACGATGGCGACTCCGTCACCGGCGCCGAAGAAATGGGCGTAGGCGAGAGGTCTGCCGAAGTGAGCAGCGAATCCAGCCGATCCCGGCGACGACGCCAGCATCCAGACCGGGGGTGATGCTGCACCAGAGCCGGGCAGCGCTCGAACGCGGCCCCGAAACGGATTGTCCGCGTCGAGGTCGTCGTCAAGGAAACCGATGAGCTCTTGGACCATCGATGGGTAGGCGTCGACGGGAACCGGCTCTCGGTTCGGGGCCAATGCGTACATCGTGACCTGGTCGGATCCCGGCGCTCTCCCGATCCCGAGATCGATCCTCCCTTCGAACAACGCGCCGAGCGTGCGGAACGTCTCGGCCACCTTGTACGGCGCATAGTGGCTCAGCATCACACCGCCCGACCCCACCCGAATGCGTTCGGTCGCAGCAGCGATCTGGCCGATGAGCACTTCTGGTGCCGACCCGGCCAACCCGTCGGAGTTGTGGTGCTCTGCGACCCAGAAGCGGTGATACCCGAGACGGTCGGCGTGGCGGGCGAGGTCCACCGTGTTGCCAAAGGCGGTGCCCGCATCGCTGCCGGAAGGAATCGGAGATTGGTCGAGCACGCTCAGCCGGAACGGAGCGGATCGCTTCGGCTCGGCGCCGGCAAGGCTTGTCGGGCTGGTCATGCCTGTCCGGGAGTGTCGGTCGAGCGGCCCTCTGGTACCCACGGCGCATCACGCCGTTCGCGGAATGCGGTGATGCCGGCGGCCGCCTCGTCCGATCGAAAAAGGGCCGCCGAGCGCTCGGCCGTCCAGTCGAACGCCAGATCGGTGTCCATGTCGGGAACTCTGGCGATCAACTCCTTGGCCGCAGTCAACGCCCTCGGACCTCCCCGAACGATCTTGTCGACGAAGCCGTCGATCACCGAGTCGATCTGGTCTGGCGGGACCGCTCGATTGATCAGACCGACCTCGACCGCTCGGGCAGGGGTGAATCGTTCGCCGCTGAGGAAGAGTTCGCTCGCATCGGCCCGGCGCATCTTGGGGAGGCACACCACGGAGATGACCGCCGGGGCGACACCCAGTCGCACCTCGGTGAAGCCGATCTTGGCGTCGTCGCGCATGACCGAGATGTCGCACACGGCAGCGAGACCAACTCCACCGCCGGTGGCGTGACCGTCGATACGGCCGAGGACGGGTGCCGGCGACGCCTGGATGATGCGGAACAGGTCGACGAACGAGCGGCCGCCCTCCTGTGTTCCGGGAGTCTGGGCCGAGAGGTCGGCCCCGGCGCAGAACGTGTTTCCGGTGTTGGTCAGAACGATCACCCGGATCGACGAATTGGCATTGCATTCGTCGATCTGGTCAGCGAGCGCGTTGACGAGGACCGGCGACAAACTGTTCTTCTTCTCCGGCACGTTGAGCGTGAGGGTGGCAACACCGTCGTCGATCTCGACCACGACGGGCTCATTCGAAGGGCTCTGCATCGCCTCATCCTTTACCATCACCACTCATGCCGTCGATTTTCACCCGAATCATCCAAGGCGAGATTCCCGGTCGGATCCTTCACGAGGATGACCTGTGCTTCGCCATGCTCGACATTCGCCCGTTGCACCCCGGTCACACGCTGGTGATTCCCAAGGACGAAATCGACGAATGGACCGATCTTCCGGCCGATCTCGCCACCCACCTGATGTCGGTCGCCCACCGGATTGCGACGGCACAGAAGAAGGCGGTCGATTGCGAACGCATCGGTCTCATGATCGCCGGCTTCGAGGTTCCCCACACCCATGTCCACGTGGTGCCGCTTCGCTCGATGGCCAACCTCGATTTCCGCAATGCCGATGTTTCACCGAAGGCCGATGAGCTCGACGCCATGGCCGACCTGCTCCGCTCGACCCTGGCCGAAATCGAATCGTGACCGAGATCGTGGTCCGAGCGCCGGAGCGTGCAGAGGCAGACGCCCTGCACCGGCTGATGACCACGATCCAGCGTCGCGACGGCCTGCCGATGGTGACCGACCGCGGCGAGGTCGATGACCTGTTCGACTCTCCCGACACCGATCCCCTCAAGGATCTCAGAGTCTTCGAGGTCGACCGAACGCTGGTGGCCTACGGAATCGTCGACCATGCAAGGTCCGGACAGCGCCACGAGAAAGCGACCGTGCTCGGAGGAGTTCATCCGGACTGGCGTGGCCGCGGCTTCGGTCGGCGCCTCCTTCACTGGCAGATCGAGCGCGGGCGGACACTCCTGGCGGCGACCGATCACGAGCTTGCCGCCTATCTCTTCACCTACGCGTACGACCTCGAAGCGGCCACCATCCACCTGCTCGAACGCAGCGGTTTCGAGCGGGCCCGCTTCGACCACGAACTCGGGAGATCACTCGAGGACCCGCCCGATCCACCAGAGCTCGATGGCATCACCATTCGACCCTGGTTGCCAGAGGACGAAGAGCCGGCTCGTTTGGTCTTCAATGCTTCCTTTGCCGATCATTGGGGATCGACGCCGCGCTCGGTCGATTCGTGGCGACACATGCTGCAAGCCGGCGGTCAACGGATCGATCTCAGCTTCGTTGCGGTCGATGATCGCACCGGTGATGTGGTGGGGATCGGCCTGAACGGTCACTATCCAGACGACACCGACGTGACCGGTCGAATCGACGGCTGGATCCAGACGCTTGGCACGCTGCGCAGTCATCGAAAGAGCGGTATTGCCTCAGCGCTCGTGCTCCACTCGTTGCAGGCGTTCGCCGACGCCGGCTTCGATCACGCGATGTTGGGCGTCGACAGCGAAAACCCCAGCGGCGCCTATGGCATCTACGAGGCGCTCGGATTCGCGAAGCTGAACACGGTCGTCACGATGCAATTGACGGTCCGCCCCGCACCCTGAGGTGAAGGCTCCGCACGACTGCCGCCACCGCATGCTTCACTGGATCGTCATGCCAGCGGCCGGAACAATGTCTTCCTCGCGCGAGCATCGGTGGAGCGGGTCCAGTGCACCTCGCCCGCTGGCCGCTCTTCTCCTGCTGCTGTCGGCGCTCGCAGTGATGGCGACGAGTACGGACGACACTGTCGTCGCCGAGCCGGTGACGATCTCGTTCACGTTGGACAGCGAGACGAGCGCACGGGCCTTTCGTGTGGAGACGCGGTACGACGGACGGCTCGATGAGTCCATCACGACAAGCGTCAGCTACGAAGCGAGTTCGATCGCTGCTGCTCCAGACGCCGACTTCGGCGTGAGGTTCGATACCGAAGCGCTCGGGCGTCCGGATCCCTTTTCTGTTGTTCCCACACTCAGACTTCGAGGACCGGCGCACACGGTTGCCTTCTCCCTCGCCGACCCCAACCGCAACGGGCCCGTCACCATCGATCTCGAGATCACCGCCAGCTACGACGGCGGCGAGAGCGTCGACGGCACACTCGACATCAGCGTCGAGCAGGACGACGGCTTCCCCCTCGAGGATCCCGCAACGGCCCGGGTGGAGTTCCGTCCGACGGTGCAAAGCCCGAACTTCACGTTCGAGCAACTCGAGCTCGCGAGCACGTCGGCCGCACCGAATGGCCGGCTGACCGCAGCGCTGACCAGGGTGGGTCCCGATCTCGGCGACGAGTCGACATCGCCCGTCATCGTGACGGACCAGCGTGGGCAACTGATCGAGCTCGTGCCCGGTGAGCCCATCGATCTCGCGCTGCCACCTTCTTGTGCAGACGGGCCGTGCCAGTACGTCCTGAACATCTTGCGACTCCGGCCAGTGGATGCGTACGAGCCCCTGCTCTGGCAACTCGACCTCCACGCCGATGGCATCGATCTCCTGCCGTCGACCTCGCCCATCACCACAGCCACACTCCGGGGTGAGACGACGATTCCGGCGACGCCGCTGGGTGACCTTCCCACCAGGCGAACCCTCGTCGTCGACGTGTCAGCCCCCGCCGGCAGCGACCACGCTGCCCTCTTCCACATTGGGTTCGCACTGCGCGTCGACAAGACCGAAGGAAGCGATTCCGACGCGTACGTGAGTGCCAAAGTCGTTGACGCCAGCGGCCGGGTCGTGGCGGACGACTTCGAAACGTTCGATGGCGACCTCCTCTCGGAGAGCTCGGCCATCGGCACACTCGTCCCGGTGGTCAATGGCCGCAACGAGTTCACGATCGAGCTCTCGCGAGGTCGTGTCGGCGAAGCGGACGCGGTCGGAGCAGAAGGGACCATCGCCACGACCCTCCACTCGTCCGGACCTCTCGGCGCCGCCGCGACGATCGCGTTGACGGTCAGCGATGGGTGACTCGACCTCCCTCGCGTTGACTCGTCCCGAGGCCGGAGATGGAGCCGGCACGATGGGGGAACGCCGACCCGGCGAGCTGCTGGTTGCTCCGATCGTGGTGCTGTCGCTGCTCGCTCTCGTCGTCAATGATCACTGGCTCAAGGCTGCCCACCCATCGTGGCTCACCGGCAAGATCAGTGACGTAGCCGGCCTCATCGTTGCGCCCGTATTGCTCATCTCCATCGCCGAGGTCGTGGCCTGGCTGAGCGGTCGAACCCTCACCGGACTCCGACATCCAATGGCAGCGGTCGCAGCTGCCGTTGGCTTCGCGTTCGCTGCTGTCCAGCTCATCCCAGCTGCCACCAATGCCTACGCCGAGCTTGCGGGACACTCCGCACGCGTCGTGGCGATGATTGTTCCGGTCGTTTCGAGCAGCGGCGGATCGGCCGACGTCACGGCCGATCCGGCCGACCTCGCCGCCTTGATCGCCTTGATCGTTCCCATCAGACTCAGCCGGCGCTGACGACGGGTCGGCATGCGTCCCGCAGTCCAATCCACGGCCTACGGTCGCCCCATGCAGCTCACCGCCGAGGAGATTCGTGTGCTGGGTGCGCTGGTCGAGAAGGAAGCAACCACGCCTGACCAGTACCCACTGTCGACCAACGCCCTGACCAACGCCTGCAATCAGAAGAGCAGTCGCGACCCAGTCGTTTCCTACGACCAGCGGCTGGTCGCCGAGACGATGCTGTTGCTTCGGCCTGCAGGTCTGGCCAGGACCGTCATTTCGGGACGTACCGAGAAACACCGGCACGTGCTCGACGAAGCGCTCGGCCTCGAGCGCGGCGAGCTCGCAGTGGTGGCCGTGCTGATGCTGCGGGGTCCGCAGGCGCCGGGCGAGCTGCGCACCAGGACCGAGCGTGCACACGGCTTCGATTCGGTCGAGGAAGTCGAAGCGACCCTCGCCGCACTGGCGGCCAGGGCTGAACCACTGACCCGGAACCTGGGCCGTGGCCCAGGTCAGAGCCAGGATCGGTGGACACATCTTCTCGGAGGCCCGGTGGCCTCGAGCGGCGCCTCCGGCGGGCAGTCGTCTGGGTCATCGCCGGTTGATGCCGGTGTTCACACGCCCCCGGTGCACACGAACCCGCTGCACACGCCCCCGGTGCACACGAACCCGGTACCGGCGAGACCCGTAGTCGACGAGCGAAGCTCGTCGCTCGAGCGGAGGGTCGACGAACTCGAGCGGCGGATGGCTGCGCTCGAGTCAGAGCTCGGTCTCTGACCGTCGATCTACGAAGCGTCCTTGGCTGCAAGGTCGCCCGCGAGTGCACCGAGGGCGGGGAACACGACGAGCCAGATCGAGGCCGCACTCGCGATGACCACGCCGAGACCCTCGGTCGGGCGCAGGAGCAGTGCCGAGCCCAGGAGCGCACAACCAACGCCGGCAGCTACTCCGAACGGGGCAAATGCCCGCTGTCCCGCCTCCCAGGCCGCGTCGGAACGCATCGTCGAGCGGAGCCGAAGCCCCATCACCCGATTCCGCCCGATCGAGCCGGATGCCAGTTTCCGACTCAGCACGGCGACGAGGATGCCACTCAGCATGAACAGTCCGCCCAGCAGCGCCGCAGTTCCAATCGGCATTCGCTCGCTGGCGAGCAGTCCGAGGCGAAGATCGAACGATGGGCTCGGCAGGAGGACAACCGTCGTTCGCAGGGATTCGGCCATCATTCGAGAGAACCTACTTTCCTGGCCCTACGATCCGAAGCCGTGCCGGAAACTGTCGTGTTGTTCAGCGGAGGCGACCCCATCGCCGACTGGCATCGCACGCTGCTGCCCGCACACGCCACGATCATCGGTGTCGACTCCGGAATCGATCGTGCCCACGAGGTCGGGGTCAGGGTCGACATCGCCGTCGGCGACTTCGATTCGGTGACGGCCAGCGGTCTAGTCGCCGCGGAACGGGCCGGAGCAACACTGATCCGACACCCCACGGTCAAGGATCGGACCGATCTCGAGCTGGGGATCGATGTCGCGATCGAACGCGAGCCCGAGCGCATCGTGTTCGCCGCGATGTCCGGTGGCCGATCCGACCATGAGCTCGCTGCCATGATGCTGCTCAGCGACTCACGGTTCCGCACCATTGATGTCGACCTGCTCCTGACCGACGCCCGAGTCGCGGTGGTGCAGGAGCGCCGCACCCTGACCGGGAATGTCGACGACATCGTCTCGCTCGTGCCGATCGGGGGCGACTGCATCGGTGTGACCACCAGCGGGCTCAGCTATCCGCTCGAGGACGAGACGCTCTTTGCGACGAGCGGAAGGGGAGTGAGCAACCTGATGGTGTCCCCGGTTGCAGTGGTATCGGTTCGATCGGGAACGCTGCTGGCGTTCCAGCCTCGTCCGTCGACCGCTCAGGCGGAGAGGTTCCAGGCGTGAGTTCGGGTCTGCGCCGGACCTGGGGCCAACGGGCTGTGCTGACCGTCAACTCGATCGGTATCACAGTCGCGCTGCTGGTGGCGCTCGCCCTCGATGCCGGCGAGGACGTTGCGTCCTCCATCAACCGGGTCGAGTTGAGCGGCTCGCTCACGCCAGCCGAGCCCGATGTCGACGGCGAGCTCTCGGCCATCAACGTTCTGCTGGTTGGCTTCGACAGCGCTGCCAATCTCGATCCGGACGATCCTGTTGCAATCGGACGACAGGGAGAACGGCTCGGCGACGTGATCATCATCGCCAGAGTCGATCGGGCGGCGGAGACGGCAACGATGCTCTCGATTCCACGGGACCTGTGGGTGCCGATCCCCGGCCATTCTGACAACAAGATCAACGCCGCGTTCCAGCTCGGCGGGCCCGGCCTGCTCATCGACACGATCGAGGGTCAGCTCGACATCCCCATCAACAGTTTCGTGAGTGTCGATCTCGCCGGCTTCGCCGGACTGGTCGACGTGGTCGATCACGTTGATCTGTTCTTCGAGTATCCGTCCAGGGACTTCAACCCCAGTCCGCCGAGCGGGCCGCCACGGTCGATGAGTGGTTTCGCCGTGGACGGCACCGAATGTCAGTCGCTCGGGCCCGAGATGGCGCTCGCCTTCGTTCGTTCTCGCAACTTCCAAATCCTCGTCGACGGCGAATGGATCGACGATGGCCAGCGCAGCGACCTCGAGCGGATTCGCCGTCAGCAGCTGTTCGTCGAGTCGTTCCTGGCCCGAGCGATCGACCTCGGCGCCCGGAACCCGCTGGTCATGCGAGAGCTGGTCACCGCCGCGATTCCACACCTCACGCTCGATCAGGAGTTGACGCCCCAGACGCTCATCGACCTCGGCCGGACCTTCGATTCCTTCGACGCAGACGAACTCGTCTCGTTCAGCCTGCCGACCGAGTTCGGTGAGGAGGGCAACGGCACGATCAGCGTCGTGCGAATGCTCGAGGACGAGGCCGCACCGCTGTTGCAGCTGATGCTCGGTGCGTCTTTCGAGGACCCGAGCACGGTCGGCATCGCGTTGGCATCCGCCGATGATCAACGCGACAGCGCCGATGCCCTCGTCGATATCCTCGAGAGCGAGGGTTTCGACATCGACGTGCCCGGGATCGACGACCGTCTCGACTCCGGGGTCACAGTCCGGTTCGGGCGCGACGGCGGTCAGGCGCGAGACCTCGTGGTTGATCGGCTCGACGTCGTTGGTGTCACGGTGGATCGAATGATCGCAGATGACTCGCTCCCGGGGCGCGAGATCGTCGTCGAGATCGGCCCGGATCCCGTCGACGCCGGCAGCGATGAGACAGCGGACGTCGACGACGATGAGACCGAACCCGACGGCTCTGAGGTCGCCCCGTCCACCACGACCGCACCCGCGACCACACCGTTGGCCCCGGATGCTCCATTGGTCGATGCCATCGAGGCAACCGATCCGGCCGATCTCGCCTCGGTCAGAGCTTGCCCCTGACCCGATGCTTCGCTCTGCAGGCGGAGCTACCCTCTGAACGTTCGGAATCAAGGAGTCGCAATGGCAAACATCGCAGTGATCGGTACGGGCTACGTGGGATTGACCACGGGAGCCTGTTTCGCCCATCTCGGTCACAACGTGATTTGTGCCGACATCGACCCGGTCAAGATCGAGCGCTTGAAGCGGGGTGAGATCCCGATCGTCGAGAAGGATCTCGACCGTTTTGTCCTCGAAGGGATCGAATCCGGACGTCTGAGCTTCGTGCTGGGGGCGCAGAACGCCTCACGTCATGCCGAGTTCCACTACCTGTGCGTGCCGACACCGCAGGGACTCGACGGCGCCGCCGATCTCAGCTACCTCCAGGAGGCTGCTGCGGAAATCGCCCCGGTGCTGCCCGCCGGCTCGATCGTGGTGAACAAGTCGACGGTTCCGGTCGGCTCGACCGAAGTCGTCGCTCGTGTCCTGGCGAGGTCTGACATCTCGGTGGTGTCGAATCCGGAGTTCCTGCGCGAAGGCACGGCCCTCGAGGACTTCCTCAACCCCGATCGCGTCGTCATCGGCTCGAACGATCAGGATGCTTCGGTGAAGGTCGCCGGTCTCTACGCGAAGGTCCGGGCTCCCATCATGGTGACCGACCCGGTCTCGGCCGAGACGATCAAGTACGCCTCGAACGCCTTCCTTGCCTCGAAGCTGTCGTTCGTGAACTCGATCGCCACCCTCTGTGAGGCTGTCGGCGCCGATGTGAACGACGTCGTGCTCGGCATGGGGTATGACACGCGGATCGGCTCGGAGTTCATGAAGCCGGGACCCGGATGGGGCGGATCGTGTTTCCCCAAGGACACGATCGCCCTCGCTCGCATTGCCGAGGACGCCGGCTTCGACTTCAGCTTCCTGAAAGAGGTGCTTCGGGTCAACGACGAGCAGTTCGATCGCACGGCACAGAAGGTCCTCGACGTCCTGGGCAACGACCCGGCCGGTCGATTGGTCGGATGCTGGGGTCTCACATTCAAAGCAGGTACCGATGATCTGCGGCAGTCGCCGGCCATCGAAGTCCTGAAACGGGTGACAGCGGCCGGCGCGAAGGTGCGGGCGTACGATCCTGCCGTCCACTCGCCGATCCCCGAGCTCCCAGACGTCGAGATCGTCGACGATCCTTACGCTGCGGTCGAAGGCGCCGAAGTGCTCACCGTGCTCACCGAGTGGGACGAGTTCCGCTGGCACGATTTCGACAAGGTGGCTGAACTGATGAGCGGGCGCAACATTGTCGACGGACGGAACCTCCTCGACCCGTCCGGACTCAAGCGACGAGGCTTCCTCTATCGCGGCATCGGTCGCTGACGGATGGCACGAGTTGTCGTCACCGGCGGAGCCGGTTTCCTCGGATCACACCTCTGCGAGCGATTGCTCGATCGCGGCGATGACGTGGTCTGCCTCGACAACCTGCAAACAGGTCAGGTCGAGAACATCGAGGGACTGTTCGGCCGCGACGGCTTCAAGTTCGTTCGACACGATGTCTCGAACCACATCTGGGTGCCAGGTCCCGTCGACGTCGTGATGCACCTGGCCAGTCCTGCCTCGCCCGTCGATTTCAGCCGCATCCCGATCCAGATCTTGAAGGTGGGCAGTCTCGGAACCCACAACTGCCTCGGTTTGGCCAAGGAGAAGGGCGCGGTCTTTCACCTCAACTCCACCAGCGAGGTCTACGGGGATCCGCTCGTGCACCCCCAGCCCGAGACCTACTGGGGCAACGTCAACCCGACCGGCCCACGCAGCATGTACGACGAGGCAAAGCGGTTTGCCGAGGCGATAACGCTGGCCTATCACCGGGCCCACGGCCTCGACGTTCGCATCGTCCGCACCTTCAACACCTACGGGCCGAAGATGCGCCCGGACGACGGTCGAGTCGTGTCGAACTTCATCAACCAAGCTCTCGACAACACTCCGATCACGATGTTCGGCGACGGTTCGCAGACTCGCAGCTTCTGCTACGTCGACGATCAGATCGAGGGACAGCTCCAGCTGCTGGCCAGTGGCTACAACGGTCCGGTCAACATCGGGAACGAGCACGAGTTCTCGGTCCTCGAACTGGCCCAGGAAGTGATCGAGGCGACCAACTCCAACAGCACGATCGAGTTCCTTCCTCTTCCCAAGGACGATCCCACCAGACGCCGGCCCGACCTGACGTTGGCGCGTGAGTTGTTCGATTTCGCGCCAACCGTCGAGTTACGCGAGGGCATCCTTCGCACCGCGGACTACTTCTCGTCGATTCGATAGGCCTCGGTGGGTCGAACCATCGCCGTCGTCGTCGAGCACGGATGGCATGCCGTTCCCGGTGGGACCGCTGTGGCCGTCGATGCCACGGTGCGGGCGATCGTGGATCGGGGTGATGTCGATCTGTGGGGCATCGCGGCCTTCCATCGCACGCCTCCGGCGACCGCCCTTCCCATCCCCATCCATCACGAGCGCGTCCCGCGACCGCTGTTGTACGAGGGCTGGCACCGAGTCGGTCTGCCCCGGTCGGGCTCGGATGCCGACGTCATCTGGGCACCCGCCATGGCGGTGCCGCCGAAGTCCAGGCCGCTTCTCGTCACCGTGCATGACGTCGACTTCCTCGAACACCCCGAACGTCTGAGCCGTCGGGGGGCGAGCTTCTTTCCCCGGGCGTGGAGTGTGGCCGTACGCCGGGCCGACCGCATCGTCGTCCCGTCCGAGGTCGTGGCCGGGAAGGTCGTCGCCCACGGTGTCGATCGCGAGCGAGTCGAGGTGATTCCCTGGGGTGTCGACCAACACGTCGTCGACGCTCGGCAGTGCCATGAGGTCGCCCATCGCCTCGGTCTACCGGATCGATTCGTTCTGTGGGTGGGCACGGCCGAGCCCCGCAAGAATCTGCCCGGCCTCGTGGAGGCCATGAACTCACCGGCGCTGGCCGAAGTTCCACTCGTGGTCGCCGGTCCCGAGGGATGGGGTCTCGATCGGGCCGCCACGCTGGCGCCGCTCGGCGATCGCGTGATGGCTCTCGGGCATCTCGACCGGGCCGACTTGCTCGCCGTCTACGCTCTGGCCACTGTGTTCGCCTACCCGTCGTTCGATGAAGGCTTTGGTCTGCCCGTGCTCGAGGCCATGGTGCAGGGAACGCCTGTCGTGACCTCGGCGACCACAGCCACAGAAGAGGTTGCGGGTGGCGCTGCGACGATCGTCGACCCGCTCGACGCCGACGCATTGGCGCGCGCCATCGCCGCACTGCTCGATGACGAGGATGGACGCAACGCGGCGTCGGCCGCCGGGCGGGCCCGCGCAGCCGCGATGACCTGGGCTCGCACGGCAGAGCACTACGTCGAGGTGTTCGATCAGCTCGCCGGGTCCAACCCGTGATGGCCTCGGTCGTCGGCGTCAACCTGCTCTGGCTCGTCCCTGGTGTCGTCGGCGGGAGTGAGGAGTACACGGTTCGTTTGCTGCGGGCCTTCGATCGACTCGATCCCGAGGATCTCGAACTGAAGCTCTACGCTCAGCCGGCGCTCGCCGAGGCCTACCCGGATCTCACGAACCGCTTCGAAACGGTCGTAGCGCCGAGGGCGCTGTCGAACAAGGTGGCCCGGATCGGCGCCGACGCCACATGGCTCGCGTGGGCAGCGAGGAACGACGATCTGATCCACCACGCCGGGAGTGTCGTGCCGTCGACCTCGCCTCGGCCATACGTGTTCACCGTCCACGACCTGCAGCCTCTCGACATTCCCGAGAACTTCCCCCTCATCAAGCGAAACTGGATGAAGCGGATGCTCCCGCCTTCGATCCGGAACGCCACCCTGGTGTTGTGTCCGAGTCGATTCGCCGCAGATTCGATCACCCGGCATGTCGACTGGTCCGTCGACCGCATCCGGGTCGTGCCCCACGGCCACGAACCGGTCGAGGCCGGTGTCGCCCATGCCGACGTTGCTGCCGATCTGCGTCGGCGGTTCGGCCGCTACTTGCTGTTGCCTGCCATCGCCTACCCGCACAAGCGTCACGTCGACCTCATCGACGCCCTGGCTCGTCTGGCCGGCGATGTCCCTGACCTGTCCGTTGTGTTCACGGGAGGGGCCGGACCGGAGACCTTGGCGCTCGACGCCCATGCGGCGTCCCTCGGTCTCGCCGATCGCGTGCACCGTCTTGGCCGGGTCTCGGAGTCCGAGCTCGACGATCTCTACCGCTCGGCGACGGCGCTGGTCTTCCCATCGACGTATGAGGGTTTCGGAAATCCGGCGCTCGAGGCCATGGCTCGAGGGTGCCCGGTGATCGCCAGTCGAGCCGCCTCCATCCCTGAAGTCGTCGACGATGCCGGTCTGCTGGTCGAGCCCCGGTCCCCTGAGGCGATTGCGGACGCCGTTCGCCGGCTCCTGTCGGACGACGGTCTCGATGCCCGGCTCCGTATCGCCGGGCCCGAGCGAGCAGCCGCATTCGGTTGGAAGGCAGCTGGACAGGCCCTGATCGACGCCTACCGCGATGCGCTCGTGATCGAGGGGCGTTCGTGAAGCTGCTGCTGCTCTGCCCCCACTTCGAGCCAGACCTCCATGCGGCGACCGGCGAGGTGATGACGACGTTGGTGCACTCGTTGGCCGACCGTGGCCACCACATCGACGTCGTCACGAGCTTGCCCTGGTACCGGGGACACGCTGTGCACGAGGGATGGCGCGGCCGACCGTGGCGAGTCGAGGACGCCGACCATGGACGGATCATCCGGGTCTGGCCGTTTCCGGTCGACAAGAACAACATCCCGGCCAGGGCCATCGGGTTCGGGGGGTTCACCACTCTCGTGGCCGGAGCAGCGTTGACGCTGGATCGCCCGGACCTGGTGATGGGAATGTCGCCACCGGTGTTCCTCGGCGATGCCGCGTGGCTGGCTGCCAAACGATTCCGCGTGCCGTTCGTGTTCAACGTTCAGGACATCTTCCCCGACGTCGCTGTCGACTTGGGAGCGCTGAACAACAAGCGAGTCATCAATGCGGCCCGCGCTCACGAGCGATCGCTCTATCGCCGAGCCGACGCCATCACGGTGCTGTCGACGGACCAACAACGAAACGTCCAGTCGAAGCTCGATCCGGCCGATGGGGACAAGGTGCGCATCATCCACAATTTCGCCGACACCCAGAAGGTGCGCGTCGTCGACCGGGCGACGACCTATCGGGCCGAGCACGATCTCGGCGACAAGCAGATCGTGATGTATTCGGGCAACGTCGGCCTGAGTCAGTCCTTCGATCTCGTTCGAGCGGCCGCCGACCGTTTCGCCGATCGACGGGATGTTCACTTCGTGATCAACGGCGAGGGGGCGGCTCGCGCATCGGTTGACGAGTGGGCGGCCGAACGGCCGAACGTGACGGTCTCGGACTTCGCTCCCCGAGAGGCCGTCAGCGAGGTCCTGGGTGCCGCCGACTTACATCTGATCCTGCTGAAGCGTGGCCTGGCACAATCGAGTACCCCGTCGAAGATGTACGGCATCCTGGCCGCCGCCCGCCCGGTCCTGGCCTCCATCGACGCAGGTTCCGAGGTCGAGCTCACGATCGATGCCGCAGGCGCAGGCCGAGCGGTCCCTCCTGAGGACGAAGCGGCTTTCTTGGCGGCGCTCGACGAGATGCTGGCCGACCCAGCCGCCCTCGGGGAGATGGGCCGGAGCGGACGAGCCCACCTTGCCGAGTCGTACAGCCCCGCAGCGCAGGCGGCCGCGTTCGACGACCTGTTCACCGAACTCACCCGATCCGGAGAACGATGACCGATCTTTCCCACGCCTACGCCGTCGTCCTCGCCGGAGGGTACGGCGAACGATTCTGGCCGGCCAGTACCGCAGCCAAACCGAAGCAGCTGCTATCGCTGCTCGGCGACCGCACGATGCTCGAAATGGCGGTCGACCGGCTCGACGGTCTGATCCCGGTCGAAAGGGTGATCGTGCTGACCAGCGTCGATCTGGTCGACGCGACCCGATCGGCGACTCCGGGGCTCCCGATCGACAACGTCATCGGCGAGCCGATGCGCCGAGACACCGCAGCCGCAGTGGCACTGGCAGCCGCAGTGGTGAAGGCCCGCGACCCCGAGGGAGTGTTCTGCATTGTCACTGCCGACCACGTGATGGGAGATCTCGATCGTTTCCGCGAGACGCTGTCGGCTGGCCTGAACCTGGCCTCGGTCGAAGACGTACTGATCACGATCGGGATCACGCCCCGGTATCCGGCGACGGGCTACGGCTACATCCACGCCGTCGATCGTCTGTCGGCATCAGACGAAATCGAATTCCGTTCGGTCGACCGATTCGTCGAGAAACCGGATCGGGCCACCGCCGCTGGTTACGTCGACTCGGGAGAATTTTGGTGGAACTCCGGCATGTTCATCTGGTCGGTCGCCGCCGTGCACCGTGCGTTCGCTGCTCATCGACCCGAACTCGCCTCGTTCATCGACGCATTGGTTCCCGCTGTCGACACTCCCGCCTTCGCCCAGGCCCTATTCGATGGCTTCGAACCGCTCGACAAGATCTCGATCGACTATGCGTTGATGGAGCGGGCCGACAACATCGTCATGGCTGTCGGGACATTCGCATGGGATGACGTCGGCAGCTGGCCTGCTGTCGGCGACCACCTCGACACCGACGCCGACGGCAATGCGGTGCGAGGTGAACTGGAGGCTCTGGATGCGACGTCGAACATCGTGGTCGGCGCCGACGGCAGGCTCACAGCGCTCATTGGGGTCAGCGACCTGATCGTTGTGCACACCGAGACCGCCACCCTGATCGTGCCAAAGGATCGGGCCGAAGAGGTCAAGTCGCTGGTCGCCCGCATGCGAGCCGATCCCGGCCGCAGCAACCTCGTCTGACCCTCGCCCCCTCCCGTTCTGCGACACGACAGCGTCATTTCTGCTGGTGTGGTCTTGGCAGAACAAGCGGGTTGGGGAGATCAGGTGGGGCCGATGTCGACGAAGCGGAGGACCGCCTTGTTCTGCTCGGCGGACGCCTCGATGTCGACGAACGCCCTGATTCGCCACTCGTCGTTGCCGTCCGGATCCTGGATGATCTGCACCACGGACTGATCGACGGAGGGGTCGTAGAGGAACCGCCCGGGGCTGCGAGCCCCGGCATCCATCAAGATGTGGTCGTATTCGTCCCAGTAGTCGGCCATGGCTTCGACGAGGTCGCCGACAGTGCCCCAAACGTCTGGATCGGCAGCGGCATCGACGATGACGTCATAACCCCGTTTCGCGGCCAGGCGGTTCACCCAGTCGAACACCTGATTGCGGACCATCACCCGGAACGCCCGCGGGTCGTCGACGATCGACGGCGGCTCGTCGTTGGTTGGCCGTATCGCTTCCTCGGCATTCGTTTCGGGGTCGATCAGCCGTTCCCATTCGTCGATCAGGCTGGAATCGACCTGACGGACCAGAGCGCCGAGCCAGGCGATGAGGTCGTCGATCTCGTCGGTCTTGAGGTCCTCGGCGATGTTCTGGATGAGCCCTTTGTAGACGTCGGACAAGTAGCGGAGCACCACACCTTCGGACCTCTTCAGCCCGTGATACTGCACGTACTCGCTGAACGTCATCGCCTTTTCGAAGAGCTCGCGAACGATCGACTTGGGTTTGATGTTGTCCTGACCGACCCAGGGGTGCTTCGACCGGAACGCATTGAAACTCTCGTAGAGCCACTCGGCATTGGGCTTCGGGGCCTCGACCTCGACGAGTCGCTCCATCCGCTCCTCATACTCGACACCGCGCATCTTCATGTCGGCCATGAGTTCGTCCTTGGCCCGATTGACCTGAGCGGCGATGATCACACCCGGGCTCTCCTGGACAGACTCGATGATCGTGAGCATGTCGATGGCGTGGGGGAGTTCGGTCTCTTCCTCCGGCGCGGGAAGTTGCCCGAGCGCCTCGAGGGCCCACAGCGAGAGCGGTTGGTGCAGAGCGAACTCGTTCTGCAGGTCGAAGTTGACCCGCACCCGCCGCCCGAGCTCATCCGGCTCGTCCGGGAATTCGAGCAGGTTCGCCTCGACCAGCGAGCGGTAGATCGCGATCGATCGCCGGATGTGATTTCGGCGACGATTCTTGGTCTCGTGGTTGTGCTGCATGAGATGTCGAGTGGCTTCACATCCGTCGACACCTCCGATCACAGGACGGTCGAGCAGGCTCATGACCATCTGGTGATTCACCTGGAAGTGGGAGCGCAACGGTTCGGGGTCGCCGTTGATCATCTTGGTGAAGGTCTCTTCGGTCCAGTGTGAGTACCCGCGCTCGGGTGGCTTCTTCTTCACCACCTTCTTCTTGCCGCTCGACGCCGCCTTCTCCGCGGCTTTCAGGTTGTCGACGATGTGGGGAGGAGCCTGAGCCCAGACGGTACCGAGATCGTCGAAACCCTTCCGACCGGCGCGGCCGGAGATCTGTTGGAACTCGCGATTCCGGAGAATGCGGTTCGACTGCCCGTCGTACTTGCACAGCTGGGTGAACAACACCGACCGGATTGGGACGTTGACCCCCACCCCGAGCGTGTCGGTGCCGCAGATGATCTTCAGCAGCCCTCCCTGCGCCAGTTTCTCCACCAGCAGTCGGTACTTGGGGAGAAGACCTGCATGATGCACACCGATGCCGCCGCTGATGAACCGACGCAAGTCCTTGCCGATCGGGGAATCGAAGCGGAAACCGCCGATTGCGGCCTTCAGTTCGGCCTTCTCCGCCTTCGTCAGCGGATCGAGTGAGAGGTATCCCTGCGCCGCCTCGGTCGCCTCGCGCTGAGTGAAGTGCACGAGGTAGATCGGTGCTCGACCGGTGTTCAGCAGCTCTTCGACGCTGGCGTGAAGCGTGGTTCGGCGGTACTCGAACTCGAGCGGCACCGGGCGGGTCACCGAGCTGACCACGCTGGTCTGGCGCCCCGTCCTCTTCGTCAGGTCCCGCTCGAAGAAGTCGATCGAGCCGAGTGTGGCCGACATCAGGAGGAACTGGGTGTGTGGGAGTTCCAGCAGTGGGATCTGCCACGCCCAGCCCCGCTGCGGGTCGCCGTAGTAGTGGAACTCGTCGACGACGGCGACATCGACCGGAGTGTTCGCCCCGTCCCGCAGGGCCCAGTTCGCCAGAATCTCTGCTGTGCAACAAATGATTGGTGCGTCGGCGTTCACACTGGCGTCACCGGTGATCATGCCGACGCGTTCGGACCCGAACTCCCGGCAGAGGGCGAAGAACTTCTCGCTGACCAAGGCCTTGATCGGCGCGGTGTAGACGCTGCGTTTGTCAGCAGCCAGCGCCGCATAGTGGGCGGCGACTCCGACCAACGACTTGCCCGATCCCGTCGGGGTGTTGAGGATGACGTGATTGCCTGCGAGCAGTTCGAAGATGGCCTCTTCTTGGGCGTCGTAGAGCTCGAGCCCCATCTCGTCGGCGTAGGCCATGAAACCGTCGAGCAGTGCGCCTTCGTCCGGGGCGGGCGGAAGATGCCGGATCAGCGGTGGAAGCGATTCGGCGGACCCGGTGACAGACACGACGTCACACTACCGGCCGCCCGAACACCGTCCCGGTGTCCGCGTCGCGTCCGTCGGTCCGATCGCGCGACACGGCTAGCGTCGACCCCGTGATCCGTTATCGCTACCTCACCGGCCCTGACGACTCCAGCTTCTGCGACCGGGTCACTGATGCATTGAACGATGGCTGGGAGTTGCACGGCGGCCCCACCCTGGCGTTCAACTCCGACACCAGGCAGATGACCTGTGGTCAAGCCGTTGTCCGTCGTGGCCACCCTGACGATCAGGTTGGGTCGGCGTCATGAGGATCCTCGTCACCGGCGCCAACCGTGGTCTCGGACTCGAGCTCGTCAGGCAGTGGCTGTCAGGCGGTCATGAAGTCTGGGGAAGCGCCCGCACGGCCGCCCCGGCTGACCTCTTGGCGCTCCAACCAGCTGGTGCGATTCAACTCGACCTCGCTGACGAGTCTTCGATCGTGGCCGGGATCGAGGCGCTTCGATCCCAGATCGATGGGCTCGATCTGCTCGTGAACTGCGCCGGGGTCGACGCTCGAGCGTTTGGTGTCGAGGACCCTCGCGGCCCGTTCGACGTCGACGCATCCGTCATGAACGAGGTGATGCGCATCAATGCGACGGGGCCGATGCTGGTGACTCGTGAGTCCCTTCCGCTTCTGCGATCCGGCACCGATCCGCTGGTTCTCAACGTCTCGTCCCAGCTCGGATCCATGCAGGTGGCGGCTACCAAGGGTCGAGACACGGTGTATTGCGTGTCGAAGGCGGCCCTCAACATGTGGAGTGTGAAGGCTGCGGCCGCGCTCGAGCCGGAGGGCATCGGTCTCGTGATGCTGCATCCCGGGTGGGTCAGCACCGACATGGGCGGCGCATCGGCGCAGTTGACACCGACGGAATCGGCAGCCTCGATCGTGGCGACCGTGTCATCGCTGACGTTCGAGGACAGCGGTCGCTTCATCACCTGGGATGGCGCCGATCACCCTTGGTGAGTAGCTGCTCGATCGGAGTCTCGATGGGTGGCAGGTCGCTCGGCCGCGGCCGAAGTCAGCGGAACAAGTCTTCGGCGGGGGAGCGCACGACGTCGCCAACCACGCTGCCCTCACCGAACCAGGTGGGGTCGACGCCGCGGATCACGGCCACGGCAATCCCCGTGGCCTTGCCTCGCACGAGTTCGGCCGCACCGGCGAGCTCATCGACGATGCAGACCTCGGTGACGTGCAACTCACGGCCGACCGCGTCATCGGTACCTCGCAGATCGAGAATCGCCTTGATCCCAGCGCACCCGAGTGCGATGTCGGTGATGCCGCGCCGCCACGGCCGTCCGAAGGTGTCGGCGACGATGATGGCGGTGGTGACACCCAGTCGTCCCTTGATGGCATCCCTGAGTCGACGAGCAGATCGGTCAGAGTCGTCCGGCAAGAGGGCGGCGATGTTCGGAGCGACGTTCGACCGGTCGATGCCCGCATTTGCGCACACGTAGCCGTGTTTCGTCTCGCTGATGATGAGATCTCCTCGTCGCCGAAGCACACGAGCCGATTCCTGCAGCACGAGCGGCTTGTGCGAGAGCGGATCGTCAGGGTCGACCTCGACCAGCTTTCCCTCGGCCTTCGAGACCACCTTCTGGCTCACGACCAGGACATCGTCGTCCTCCAGGCCGAGCTCCGCCTGGCAGGCCTCGATGATCAGTCCCGCGAGGTCGTCGCCAGGTCGTACTTCGGGCATGCCGGGGATGGGGATGATTTCGATTCGACGGGGCACGGGGGGCACATTACGCGAGCTTTCGTCGAAACCCCCTACGCTTGCCCGCTGTGGGCAAAGCATCTCGAAACAAGAATTCGTCTGACTCGGTCAAGGTCTCCAAGGTCCAGAACCCCGATCAGGGTCGGTCGTGGTTCCTGCCGGTCATGGCCGCGGTCACACTCCTCGGTGCCGGCGCCGTCACACTTCTCGCCATGAACCGCGAGTCGAATGCGGACGTCCGTCCGCTTCTCAGCGATCACTGGCACGCGGCCTATGGCGTGTACGTCTGCGATTCGTTCCAAGACCCGATCCTGGACA